>JAABUY010000677.1_pt1 | contig 56129 bp, 42 predicted proteins | sample 5560271 | NCBI WGS metagenome assembly JAABUY01 (sample SAMN10711886, study PRJNA513374) | rock metagenome | isolation source: Antarctica rocks | place: Antarctica: Victoria Land, University Valley | reverse complement strand
TGATGAAGATAAAAGATTTGGGGGGTTTAGAGATGTGAATGAGCTCTTTCACATGCACTAAGTGGATTTTTGATAGCTGATGTGATTGTTGCTCTTGCTGATATTGAGAGTCTTATTGATATTTTTTTTTACGACTGCTAGGTGTGAAGTTGGTTGAAAAGATTCTCACATCTTCAGCTAAGCTTAATTCATTAAATCATCACTTATTAATAGATTGTTCAGTTTTTTCTTTATTCTTAAGAGCTGCTTCTGAGCAGAGTTCTTCTTTTAATTTAATTGTGTTCAGAGAATGTATACTCATCAAATTACATTTAACATCTTATTTTATTGTTAATCTGTCTCTTTAAACTTTAAGAGATCATCTGCAAGTTTGTTGAGTCTGTTAATTAAAGTGTATCAATCAACATTAATGAGTTCAATAATGTTTTGTTGCTTTCTGCTCTTTTGCTGTTGAGATTTAAGCATAACTAATAATTTAACAAAGTTTTTACATCTTCTCTGTGCTGCATCTGTGTTCTTCATGCAAGTTGTCATTAATGTAATGACAAGTAGATAAGAAAATGATTTTAAAGTATTTTATGCAGTCTGTTTGACTGCTTAAGTTGTGTATTGATAGTTTTGCTGCTGTTATGACTCTATGATATAATCATATACTCAATTTCAATAATTAAGATAACAACAAACTTTTATTTTTAATTTATTTACAACACTGATTCATCTTTAAATATATAAATATACTTTAAGATTAATTTTCAATTCTATTTGTCTGATGTATAGTTAAAGTTAGAGTATTTAAGTATTGCTTAACTTTCACTGAGATTGTACATAATATTAAGATTAATAATTGATCTTATATACTGTAATAATTTCTTAAATGTATATTCATGATGTTCTGCAGAATCACTAAGATATTGACTTGATTAATTTAATGTGAAGATAATGTTTAATTAAGTATAAATTACTGTATATATTAAGCTTTTAATTATTTATTAATACTGTCTTTAATCTATTCTTTAATCAGTTGAGCTGACAGAGTGAAAAATATTATATTTATTAAGTAAAATATTAATAATTCTGTACTTATTAAATTACATATAAAGATTCTTTAATATTTTGTTGATGTAATGAGTTTAATTCAGATACAGAGTTCTTATTTTGCAGTTATGTATGACTTAAATATTAAGAATTTTCTGTGTCTTTCTTAAGTTCTTAACTTTAAACATATTCACAAGAGCTTGCTTAAATCAGTGAATATATAGCAGATTTGCTGATGTCACAATAATATTATTTATATAAAAAAGCAGCATAATCTCTTTAATGCTGTAAAGAAAAAGACAGAGATCAGTGTTGCTTTAATGAAAACTTAATTTAATTAATTTAATAATATAACATTTATATCAATTCTATATGACTTACTTAAGATCATAGAAGCTGTGCAGTATGCATAGAATATAATTAGATGTGATATTGACTTTAGAAGAAGATGTTATATAAATGATCTTTTTTAAAAAGAATTTATGAAGACATTGTTGACATTTACTTAGTGACATTCTAGATTTTTAAGTACAATAATGACTAAAAAGACTTGCAGAGTATTGAACTTAATAGTAAGTGTAAAAATATTTTTATAGTTAATACTGTATGCTTATAAAAAGTCTCTTGTCATAAGTCTTATCTTAAGCTTATTTAAGAATTCATTGATGATCAGCTTAAGTTTAAAGATTTATTTACTGATTATAATGTTAATTTTTCTTAATAATACAGTCTCTTTTCATATCTCATTTACTGCAAGAACTGTCAGCTTTATATAAACAATGTTTTTTTACATCTTTCTTCAGATTAAGTTTCTCACTGCTTCAGTATAGATAACAAATGTAAAAATATCAGATATAATTTATTGTTAAATCTTCTTTATCTACAGTGAATGTCATAAGTATCAGTATGATTCTGAATATTTTAATTAAGAACTTATTTATATCTTAATCATTATTGTCATTTCTTTTTTGTTTTAAGATCTCAATGTGCAAAAAGATTCTGAATTCAGTGAGTATTATTATTTTAACTTTGTTAATATTCAATCTCAACAGTTTATCTAAGTTAACTGCAGTCAACTTAATTTACTTAATCTTTAACTTTAACAATTCATCTGACTTAACTGCAGTCAACTTAGTCTTATTATCTTAAGACTTATCAACCTTAACTATAATTAAGTTAAACTGCATCTTACTGTTCTAAATTACAGATGTCTGATCTGAAACTATAATCTTTATAAAGATCAATTTCTTCTATAAATATTTAATGAATCTTCTGTTCAGAAGAATATTTAATCTTTATTGTTGCAATTTAAAATTAATAATATCTTTCTTTTTGCTTTCAGCAAACTTCACAGTGTAACTTTTAATAATACACTTAAGATCTAAAGCTTAAAGCAGATAATACTTTGCAATTTTTTCAATATAGCTTATAAAGACTCTCATTCATTCTTAATTTATGAACTTATTGTGTCTGTCATTAAGTAATAACTTTAAGTCAATATGACTATAGCACTTGCATTGTTATATGTAAATGTAATTAATGAATGACTTTATATTGATGAAAGCTTTCTCAGAAGTTATCTATTTGTCATTAATTAAAAAATTAGTTGCTGTCTAATTACAAAAGATAGACATCTATCTATGCTATTTATACTTAGAACATTATTAATAGCTTAATTTCTTTAATCATAATGTACATTAAGTTCTCAAGAATTTAGATTGCTCTTTCAGCTATATCATTCTGAATTGATATATAGAACACTGTGTATTGCAGTATAATGTTAAAGAATTTATATTAGTCATTTAAAATAGATCTTAACTTCATAACATTGTTACTTTATGCAGCAAAAATCTTTACATTAATCTAAAGTTCAATCTTTAATCATTATTTCTATAATGTCTACAGAGCATCATTACATCACTTTAGCAATATTGTTTATATTTTTTAAGAATAATTATTTACAATCTTAAGAAAGTACTGATATCTCATAAATAACAAAGACAAAAGATTATATATGTTAATAAAAATAAAAATAAAAATATTAATCTTTCTTTTATCTACAGTGTGATCTTACTTGTTGATGAACTTAATAAGAACATAAATTTTATATATATTTTTGCTGTTCTCAGCAATGAAAATTAACTTTTTTAAGAATTATTATCTTGTAAAGATTGCATAACTTTGTGAAGTCAAGATAAATAAATCATTAATATTAAAGTCTGTAGATCTTAATCTTTCTATTTAATAATGCAATATTAATGTTTAAAAAAATAATCATTAAATTATATTTATAAGTTTGAATCTGCAGACTTATGTTTAACACAGTAGTAGAGAAGACAGTCTTTAAATATAATATATATATAATAAATATTAAAATAAATTCACTGAGACTCTTTACAATATACTTAACTATATAGATCTCATCTTGCTTTAATACTTTTATTATAATTTTATTATACTTATTACACATTTAAAGACTGTGCTGATCAAAGCTTTTATATAATTTTATTTGCACATTTGCTTTTTCAAGAAAAGATTAACTTTAAGTTCAGATACATAAAGTATTGAACTCAGTTTTACAGAATTTTTTAACTTAACTTGTATAATAATTATTTTACAATAATAAAAATATAAATGTCTTTCTTCAACTTTAATTTATCAGTGTCTCATGCATATCAGAAAGTCACTAAAAAGTTGAAGTTAATTAATTATATATAAGAAGAATTTTAAATCTGTAATTCATTTAAATTTAAATATCTTACTGACAGTCTTCTTAAATAAAGTAACAATCTCATTATTAATTTTCTCTTTATCTTTTAAGTCTGTAAAAAAGAAAACAGTATCATTATTGATCTTTATATTAAAAACTTTATATCTTTTCTTTTTATACTTAAATTCTGACTTACAGTGTAACTTAATTACAGTTAACTTATTTATCTTCTTTTAAATATTTTTTTTATACATAAAAAAGATATTTGCAGTTCTGAATGCTATAAGTATTTTAACAAAGAAAATACTTAAAGATTTTATGACAAAAAAGTTAATCATTATTTAAGCTAAATAATCTTTAATGTTCATTAAATCTTTAATGATGTTTCTTAACATCAGTCATAAAGTAATTTAATAAATTATAATTATAATTTATTAAATATTTATCTTCTTACTATTTATCTATTTACAGAACAGTAACAGTCTTCTTAATCTTAAGTTATATCTTTTTCTTCTAAAGCTTTTACAGATCTTTCTTAACATTTAAAGTATTTTAAATATTAATTGTATTGCAAATTATATTATACTCATTCAGTAATACTTAAAGCAATGTTTAAAATCATTATTTTGACTTAAACAAACTAATTATATCAGACTAAGTTGCAACAATCTTTCTGCTGAGTTTGCTTAGATAAATTTATATTTCTTTAATGAATACATTTTTTAACATTTTATATTCAATACACTCTGCTAAATATTGTCTTCTCATTGTCTATAATTTCTTCTTGTACTTAAACTTTAAAGTATTTCACATATTCTTTACGTTAATCTTATTCATTAAATGTTCTTAATTATCTATATTAATGCAGATAATAAGTCAGTATAAGATCTTTATATCAGTTTTTTGACTTTTAAAGTTAAGATTGCTGAGAAAAAACAAGAATTTACTGACAGAAATGTTAATTTCTAAGATTTTAATAATATTTTATAGATCTTTTTTCATCAGCTATTTCTTCATAAGAATAAATCATTGATTGCAGTTCTTGTAAGTGAGAATTGAGATAATTATTACTTTATAAAGAAGTTGTTGAAGTTCATGATGACAATAGTTGACATATAGTATAAGAAGTGAACAAAGTAAAATAACAATGTATATATAGAAAATAATGTAAGTAAAATAAAGAAAGTTTTATATCTCATATTTTATAAGATAATAAATGCTTATTTGTTTTAATGACTCATATTAAGCTGTTAAGAAACAATGCTCTTAATAAATAACTATAAATGTTTATTTATTTATTCAATAAGACACATATTAAGCTGCTGAGAGTGCTGATTTTGTTTGACAGTTTAAATCTATATATTTAGTTGCTGCAAATACTTATTTATTTATTTAATAAGACATGTATCAAGCTGCTGAAACACTAAAAGTATGTACTTTCTTTGAGAAGCTTCTTGCTAACTTGAACTCATAATTTATTAAAAGAAAGAAGATACTCATGTTATATTATGCTGTTTAATGAAATTCTATAACTGTATTGTTAATTTGTTATAATTGTTGAGAATGTTAACTACAGTCAACATCAGCAGAAACTTTACTTAGCTTTTCTGACACTAATTTTAACTGACTCAATAGAAGTAGCTAGAACATCACTTCTTAATATACTTAAAGATTTGATGAGATTCATAAGTGCATAGATTTTGAAGTTAAAAAGTAATATTAAATATTGTAGAGCTTAAGAAACTGCATATTAATCTTATAAAGAGAATTAAGGAACAGAAGAAATAAATAATAGAGATAAAATTATATAAGATTGAAGAGAAGATATATTTATGAATGAATAATATATAAATCAAGAAGAAGAGTAAGAAACTTATGAATAAAAGTATTAAGTCATTTATAATTAAATAAAACATTAAAGAACTAAGCTATAAAATAAACTTATTTAAAAAGATATGAATACATTCAGTATTTTATATATTTATACTTTAACAATACAATCAATTTATATTACTTCAAATCACACTGACATCTGTTAAATTCAAAACTAAATATGAAGTTGAGAACATTCTAAAGAAGAAAATGATTAATAAGAAAGCTTATTACTTTATTAAATAAAAAGAATATGATGCTTTAGAAAGTACATAAATTTTTTAAAAGAACTTGTTTAGTTGTGTAAGAATGCTTCAGTAATTTAAGAAGAGAGTTTAGAATTTATAAAGAAATTAAAACTCATTAACTTTATAAGAAAATTAAGATTTAAAATGTTCTTAATATTTTCTTCATCATTCATTACTTCATTTATGTTATCATCAAGTTTCTCAGCAACACAGTGAACTTTAATAAGCATTTGAGACTTATTTTGTTTAAAAGTTTTAAAGAAATAAATTTTTTTTATATTTAATCTGAATAGATGTGCAGTCTGCTTTATATATTCATTTATAACATCTTTTATATCAAATTTCAGATGAAGATGAGCATAATTAAGAGATTTTAACAATACTGAAATACACAAATAATTATTATAAATACACTTAGAACAGTCTGACTGATCATATATAACAAAGTAGATAATTAATATTCATTATAGAGAAGTGAATTAAGCTCTTAATATAACTTAGCTTTTTATATGTAGTTAGTGTTACTAAATTTAGAATGTTGCATAATTTTCATAGTAAATAATCACAACAGTGAGATCACATGATGTAGCAAATATTTAAAATCAAAAATCATAGTTAAAATGCTTAAATCTGACAGTCATAAACACAAGAAAGTCATTCAGAAAGCTTTATACAATTTAATGATAGATAAATATTCTACAATTAAAGCTGTCACTCACATTTATATTATATCTTTATTCACTCTTACACACTATTTTCAAAGTCATTAAAGTCAAGCTTTAGAGCATGTTTCATATAAATTGCTAAGCTTTAACAAGAAGAAAACTCTAAAGAACTGAATTTAACATTAATGCTGTCACAGCTGTTCTTTTACATTTAACATAGATCATTGCTTTTTACAGCATTAAGACTGAAAACATGTGAAATATAAATAAAAAGACTTTACTATAGAACTATCACAATTGTAAAAGACTATAATGTCTTAGCTATCTAGTCAAGTCAGTCACCTAAGTGAGTCACTCATTTAGTCAAAACATCAACATCAACATTGTCATCAACCTTATTGTCATCACACATTCACAATGACCTCAGACAAATCAATTAAGTCAATTTTTGATATTTTTATGTAATATAGTCTTGCTTTAGCTGATTTAAACAATGATTCATCAGTTTTTCTTTAAGAGATTGCTTAAATCTATAATCTATCTTAATCTATCTTACAAGCTTGTCAGAACAGAAGACAATCAGTAAAGATCTTTTAAATAGATTGTTAATGATTGTCAGTGCATAAGAAGAATGCTTTAATTCAGTAAATTGATACTATAACAGTCTGAGAGTGATCTTCATGAATTGAACAGCTAAAAACAATGATAAAGCATCTAATGATGATTAAAGATGATCTGAATTCTCTAGAACAGCATTGATATAAGAATTTTCTATGTTGATATTCAGAATTCAAGATATGATATAGCTGAAATCTTAATCAGAATTGAAAGAATGTTAGGAATCATGAAATCATTTAAAAATGATTTGATTTATACAACTTTACATGAATAAAGCATGATATTTTGAAGTTGAACATATACAACATGAATAAGAAGAAATTTGCAATAAATATTGCAGACAGCTTCAAAGTTCTAGTATAATGCATGAAAGCACAAGCTTTCAGTGTTTATGCTGACAATTAGAACTAAGTATTTCTTATTGAGTATATATTATTCAATGACATCACTCTTTCTTTCTACTTCATCTTCAAGAACAAGCAGATTCAGCAAGCATAATTAAACTTTATTAAGAATGATTAAACTGTTCTATAAGTCAGTGACAATGACTGAACTATGAATGCAATAGAACTTCAGTGACTTAAGATCTTTAATTTACATACTAAAATTTAGACTCAAGATACTCATCAATTATTAATAATGAATAAACATGAAAGTCATATCTTCAGTGACTTTATTTAGTACTGCTGTGATCACAGCATTGTGACTTTATGTCTTTTCTTACATTCAATACATTGCTGCAGTTACTGAATGTTAAAGTCTTTAAGTCATTAAGTAAGACTTACAAGAAATGTATTCATCTTTATTTGTATTATGAAGCTGTCAATGTTAATAAGCTAAACTTTCTTTACTACTATTAAAAAGCTAAATCAACAGCAATTACAACTCACAACATTCTGAATACATAATGAGATACAGATCTTATTTTATTCAATTCTTTTATCATTATCTTGAGACTATCTTGATCAAAGACTTCACTCTATACATTCTTTATGAATTTCAATGAAGTTCAAGTCAACATTGCTATCACATCTAGTACAGCAATCTGAATTAATCAGTTTGTGAATGAGATTCTAGCAGATATAACATTGTTATTATATATATGTATTTTAGATTTAAAAGACACAGCTCTGACAGCTATGATGAATAGAACAGTTCTATAGTGAATTATTAGAAGCTGCTTGACAAGCAGAAGCAACAGTGAAAGAAGCAGTCATAAAAGAGTATTGAAAATGTCTGAGTTCTTATTGTTGACAAGAATAGAGCTTTGATACAGAAGACAGAGAATAGAGTGAAGAAATTGATTAATAAAACAACTAGATATCATGCATTAAGAGGTAAAGTTGAGTTTGTGAAGCTTGTTTGAAAGAAAATGTCAATGAATGATTCAGTTTTCATGTAATTAGTTTAGAGTGAAGATAATATCAATAATTCAAGATGTTTTGACATGAGTTAATTAAGCAACAGCAAGGTAACTTAACTGAGTGACTGACTTAACTAGTTAGCAATTACATTAGTAATTATTGATTTGTTCTACTGCTTTTTATATAAAGTTTAAAAATTATGTTTAAGTGTTAATGCTTAAAATCATTAGCTTTACAAAAGTAATTCTTATCTTATATCTTGTCTTTAAAGAGAAACATCATCAGAAGAAATGATATAGTTTTTATATTCTTGATAATTAAAATTTTGCAGTTAGTTTAAAGAGCTAAATTGATGATGAGTTAAAGCTTTTGTGATTGAAGAATCATTTTAATTCATTGATTAAATTAAAAGATATATTTAACTGATGTTTATTACTGCTGAATGATCATAACAGTTACATTACATAATAATTTCAGCATTATTATCTTATACATTGAATTCTTCTATATGTTTTATCTTTATATACAACTCACTGAACACAGTCATTAAATGTGAATATATTTAATTCATTAAGACATTATTATATAAAGAAGATAGCTTAAGTCTGTCAGTGAAAGCTTAATATTAGTAACTTTAATTTCATAGTTTTATATAAGAGAGCTAGAATGCTTGAATTTACAGTAAAGAATGCTATAAATGCATGAAAAGAATCTAAGATATATTCAATAAATCTAAATAAAGTTCTGTTAAAATTATCTTTAAAATGATCAGTGATCTCTGAGCAGTCTTAGAGCCTTAATATACTTTATAACAAGATCTTAAAGTCTATCTGAAATCTCTAAATCTTCATAAATTAAGTTATAAAGCATAGACACTTAATCTTTACATTTTAAATATAAATTTTAAAGACTATAAAGATCTTAAAGAATGCTATGCTTCAAAATGTATTTCTTAAACAAGAAAACAAGACATTATGAAAGGTCTTACAGTCATGAAAGAATAAAGAAAAATGTAAATAAGCTATAAAGAAAGAAAGAGTTATAAGCAGTTATAAGATAAGTTAAGTAAGTTAAAATGTGAAAAAGCAGTCTTAAAGATCTTTAAACAAACTTTAAAGACTCTGTAAAAGTTTAATTCTTCTACAGAATTAGCATTGAGGTTCTATTGTAATGAGTTTCAAATTTAACTACACTAAATGATCTTGCTGTTGCAAGTATTTACTATGAAAATTATGTGACATTCTAGATTTAGTGACACTAACTACATATAGAAAGCTAAGTCATATTAAAGACTCAATTTGCTTCTCTGTGATGAATATTAATAAACTAAAATAATAATTATAAATAATAAAAAAAGTAATGTTTCAAGTTATAATGATTTTTATGAGCTGCAAACAATTTTTGTAATGAATGAAAGATATAATAATGAGAAAGTTAAAATAAATTACATTCTCACTTATAAAGTCTAGAGAACTAATATTTAAAAGAGAAAGATTATGTTACAATTATAATTAATAAAAAGTTATGTAGTAATCAGAAGTATATAAGTATAATGAATATATAAGTATATAAATATATTAAAAACAATATAAACACTAATATTCTTAATGATTTCAGTGACTGAATAAAGACAATTTAAATAAGAAAAACACTGTTATTTTAGATATTTACAGTATTTATTTAATATATAGACAGATTATCTTCTTTAAAAAGATAAATATGTTCAATAATAATTCTTATTTAGCATACTGCTATTTACTAATTAACTTTAATATGTTTAAAATCTTTCTTATATTATAAGCTTTAATTTCTAAACTCTATAACAGAGAAATCTCTGATCAGAATGTAACATAATAATACTGTAAGATTAATCTTGATAGTTATATAATAGTAAGTCAGATAGAATTTAATATGTATATAGAATTATTGTTAATCTTTATAAAAGATAAAAGTGTATGTTTTTATTTCTTTATAAAGACTAGCTTACTAAGTATATTAGCTACATAAGATTATGCAAGAGAGTTTTAACTCTTATAAACTAAAAGTAAACTTACAATATACTCTGTATAGTATCTTATCTTATGCAGATAGATATCATCAGACATTATTTATTTATTTACTTATTTTTTATATGTTGCATGTAGTCTATAAGGCTATGGTGATTAAAAGTGTTAGGTACAGATAAAAATTTTTTTTATAAGAAAATATATGTAATGTACTGAAAAGTTTACTTCTTTACAGTTAGACTGTTTCATTGATTGTTAATTAACTTTATATAGTAGAAATAAATGAAATGAAGTTTTTGCTAGAATAGATTACTAATAAGTATAATTTTTAATGTATTTTATATACAATTAAGATCTATAAAAGTTTTTCTATTGCTTGTTTTTCTTATTCAACATGACAGATTTGATCAACTGATTTGATTTGATGATGAGAGTAGAAATTGAATTTATGATCTTTTAGATTAAGTAAAAAATTTCAGAGTTACTACTTCTGAAAATTTTACTTAATCTTTAAGATTATTAAAATGATGCACTAGTCATCTGCATTATTCACTTTATCTCATCAGACATTAAGATCAAAGTAGTTATATTTGTTGTCTATATAAATTGAATATAAGTCTTAATAAAGTTTTGTTACTTTTGTATGATCTATGTAAAGAAAACAGAAACTACATTAAACTTTATAGATATAGTAAATCTCTGAACAGTATTTATATTAATTCATTCAGTATTTAATATAATTAATACAGCATCTGTTAAGATCTATGTAATGTTTTAAGAAGTTAAAGTGAATTGATAAGTGAATTTAATATAGAATATAAGTTAAAATTTTAAATCTTTTAGACAGCTTCTGAATCTAGATAGTAGAAAGCTGTGTTAGTAGCTATATCATTAGAAAAGCTTACTTATAAGTGTGTGAAGTTGATGATGATGAGATTGTGAATAGTTGTAAAGGTTTAGATTCAGAATGTGTAGAAGGTTTACAGATATGATAGAAGTCTTGCTTAGTCAGAAAGACATGTTATTATTTACTTTCACCTCAGTGCTGAGGTGGCGAACTCCTTGTGATACTGAAGTATTGCACAGCGGCTTCAATGGAACACTGTAGGGTAGTAAGACAAACCTTGAGCTACATGAGGTGATGATAGAGAATGCCAATGCCTGATGACAGCAGGTCCTGCTTGCCTTCGGAAACCTTTGTCTTGTCCTCTCAGGACTATCCGTCGGCAAACCCTAAAACTCGACGAAAATGCAACGCCTTACTCCTCAACCATCGAGCTCGGTCTTCTCACATACGTCCTTCTGGGGTTCGTTGCGAATCCATACCCCGTTATTCAGATCCTTACATACCACTCCCTCCAAGCCTGCCATACCGCTTCCTACAACGACCGCAGGGCCACCACCGCAGCCGCCGTTACCGGCATCATCCCAAAATGGACAACGTGTTGAAAGACGACGCCTACAGGCGGAGCTACTCCGAAGAGGACAGGATCTGCGTGCGAGCCAGATGAAACCAGGCAGCGCGATGAAGAAGCGCTTTTGGAAGGACGTATCTGTCCGGGAAGCACCAGGTAGAATCTGTTTGAGTCTCTGGGAGGTGCTGTGGATGTCTAATGCCGGCACTTTTTAGAGGGCTTTCACGTACTGCTTGACAACCGGCCAGTCCGAACGCCTTCAAAATCTCTTCTCACCATTCCACCTTCAAAACCTCACCTAGCGTCCGCCATCGCGCTAGAGTGGGATCTCCTCATCTCGGCGCAACAGGCATTGAAGCAGCATTTGATACCACTCACCTCACTAGCGTCACGCGCGGGTGATATAGGAAACCAAGACATTGCTGGCAATGGCAAGCCGCGCCAAGAGATTGTTAGTATGGTGATGAGGTATCTAGACACCGATACCGTGCTGTGTTGGGCACCCCAACGGAGCTCGCAGGACGCCGCCAAACTTGAGCAAAAAGGGCAAATGACGGAGAGCTTACGGGACATCCAAATCCGGACAGCACAACCGATCATCGGATATCTGGCCACGCATGTTTGGCCTAGCGTTGAGATCAAGCCTGTGCTAGAATCCGACAGCATCGTCCTAACACCGCAACCGCAGATTACCAAAGACGTCATACGAGGCTGGATATCAGGCCTTCCTGCTTACGAACTTGCGGCGCTCGAGAGGGTCGTGCTGGCCTCGAAGAGTTTGCTTGTCGCCGTCCGGCTGCTTGTGGAATGGAGTGAGAATTTCCGAGACATGCCACGGGATATACAGAAGAGATTTGGCGTCGAAGAGGCCGCGGAGGCCTCGAGCTTAGAAGTGCGGTGGCAGACAGGCATGTGGGGCGAAGTTGAAGACACACACGATGTTGAGAAGGAGGACGTCCGACGGCAACTGGGTAGTGCCATCCTCCTGATTAGTGGACAAGGATGATAGACATGAGCGTATTTACACGTCTTCGTGCCAAAGTTTTACAAGTACAGGTAGTCTGTACGACCTAAGATCCATTGGATCCCAGATGATCTGCAGCCGGGCGTTTCTTGAATGTCTAAACCGCTTTCTCAGCGACGGTTCTCTACCTCGAATTCTCCCACTTTTGAGCTTTTGTGCCACAAGTTCTGTCGTCGCTCTCTCTATCCTAACACCACAACAGCATTAGGTACAAGGTGCCTGGTAAGGTGAGTGATCTTGGAGTACCTTACCTATGTACCTTAAGGTGGATAAGGCATTACCTTAGGTACCTTATCTGACTTTAAGGTACATTAGGTACGGTAGATAAGGTGCTGGGTACCTGGTTGGTACATGGTATTACAACCACCCGGAGGGTGTTCCTCTCTTTTACAGGCTTACCCCACCAAAGTCAATGGCAGTCAAGCATTTGAGGACCATCATGGTTACTCCTCACTGGTAGGTATTGATAATTTTGTAGCTTGAGTACCGTACCTTACCTTGGTTGGGTGCTCGTAGAGTACTTCCTATAGGTAAGGTACGTACGAGTCCTTTAGCTCAAGAACGATCAAATGCTCCTTACCTTACTGTCTTGTGGCCTCCGTCGTTTCTTAGATAGGTCGCTGTAACCCCGATTGTTCAAATCAGGGGACTCATCCTCATTTGGACGCGCTTCTCGGCCCCAGATCCACTCTCCGCATGAATACTGTAGCCATTGGTATGAGATGAAAGGGTCAGGATTACTTCAAGCTCCTGCTATAGAGCTTTGTGATAGCTCGAGACTGACGGGAGGTTTAGCAGAATGTCTGAGAGACCTCTGCACAAGCGCTCCAAATCTGCCTTAGCCTTATCAATCGTCCACCGAGACAGGTCAAAGGGTGATGATCAGGTGGAAGATGCTTTAAGCTTAGCAACAACTACAGTTTCTCCCACACATCTTGGCATTGGTCGTTGGCACTCGTCCCGGCGTAAGCGGCAATCAGCCGCTGATGCTGTAACTGGGAGTAGTCCTGCCGCGAGGACTGGACATCTCATGCAAGATGGTAAATCTGGAAGCGCGATGACTGCGGTGCCACAACACAAGGCTATGACTATCGAACAGTCTGTGCGAATCTTCCGGCTGTTCGAAGCTTTGAGGGCTGGAGACACAGCGGCCATCTCGGAAGCCCTCGCAAATCCTTCGATTGGAACTACGACAGAAGAAGAATCAGCTGAGAGAGCAACTTCCAACGACTGCGGTCACAGCGCTTCCAGCCAACTCGAAGGGACTTCCGTCTTGCATCTGGCCGTGCAATGCGCAGAGCCACGGATTGTCGAATATATTAATTTGTATGCAAGTACAGCCCCTGGTGCCAGTGTTGACCCGAATATGCGTGACCGTGACGGGAACACTCCGCTTCATTTAGCTGCTATGCTTGGGCGAGCGGAGATAGTTCAGCTTTTGCTGGAGCAAGACAACATAAACGAGTACTTGACCAATTACCAAGGACGCACCCCCCTTGACCTTGCGCGGAACCCAGACATATTTCAGCAGCTACAACTCTCTCGTTCCTTGTTTGTCGACGCAAAAATTCGCCAGATTCACACTTTGGTCGGATCGAGGGATTATGATGGGTTGGAAACCCTTTTGAACGAGTCACGTGTGGGAGCTGCGATAGATATCAATGCAACAGAACTTTGTACAGATCCGCTTACAGTGCAAATTGGAGGCACACTTCTTCACGAGGCCGCTAAGAAGCAAGATACACGCTTGATCCAGATAGTCCTGATGCATGGTGTTGATCCTTTCCGCCGCGACCGCAAGGGCAAGCTGGCTCATGACATTACGAAGGATGAGAAAATACGTGGTGTCCTCAAAAAATCCCCTGCAGCTGTGGCAGCCCAAAAGGGTATTCAGGAGAAAGCGATCTTGGGAAGCAATGCAGGACAGGCGGTCTCAGGTTCTGGGCGTCCCGGCAATACAACATTGGGCAGCAAAGATAGTAGAGAGATGAAGGGCTACCTCAAAAAGTGGACGAATTACACTAGCGGTTATAAACTCAGATGGTTTGTTCTGGAGGATGGCGTTCTTAGTTACTACAAGCGTCAAGGTAGGTGATCTCGCTCATGTCAGGATCACCAGTTTGGCTGAATTCGGCAATCTACAGATGATGCAGGTTCAGCTTGCCGTGGTGCTATCAACATGCGAATTGCCACGCTTCATATAGATCCCCAAGACAAGACAAAGTTTGAGCTTCAGGGAAAGTCGTCTATCAAGTATCATCTTAATGCGAACCACGTTGTAGAAGCTAAGCGATGGTTCTGGGCCTTGACCAACGCTATACAATGGACCAAGGATGAGGCTAAGGTAGAAGAGAAAAAGAAAGATAAGGATGCCGAAATGCTGCGACAAGCAAGACTTGAGCGCATGGAGAAACAACAGCAGCATACAGATGATACAGCTGGTCCTGGCAGTCTTACCCAGGGCAGGCATGCCGATGAGGACTTGACTTCCACGACAACCACGGGTACCTCGTTGGGCAGCATATCCAGTGTGAACCCGCAAGGCTGGACCCACGACACTGGTAGTGCAGCTGCGGATAACGGTGGTTCCGCCTATGGCTCTTATGAGCCAAGCTTTACGGGTCAAGACCTGGCACAAACAGTGAGCAATGTAGGCACCATCTTGGAAGACGACCTCGACGAAGAATATGATTACGATGACGATGCAAGTATACACGAGCTTAAGCCAACAAGCAAGGATGCTTTCAACATCACCGCTCAGTCTACCAAACTACAACTCGATTTGCTGAATCAGGTAATGTCTGCCTTGCAGGATGAAAGGGCCAGGAACCCTAAGACGCCAATCTCCGACCCTACGATTGTGCAAGCGACGTCCGCTTATGAAGCCGCAGTCCGTAGTCTTAGAGAACTTCTAGGTGATCTATTGAAATTTTCTCGAGATCGAGACATCTATTGGCAGTATCGGCTCGATCGTGAAATTAATGTCCGAAGGCTATGGGAAGATAGCATGGCTCGTGTGGCAAAAGAGCAGGAAGAGTTAGAAAACCAGATAGGGGTATCGGAGGACAAACGAAAGCGCAACGAAAAGGGCGTTACGCCAGGCTCTAGGAGTCCCGTCGGCGACGAGCAGCCGTCCAGCAAACAGAAGCATGTCACAAAATGACGATCAAATATCGGAGGTACTCCGGAACGTGAAGCTCGCGCACGATGGCGAGACTTCACTTCGACTCAAGCCAATCGGATTCCGTGAGACTGGGAGGAGCAAATCGGCCATTGCAGAGCTCACGAATATCTATGACTCTGAGTCGGAAGATGATGAGGAGTTCTTCGATGCTGTTGATGCTGGAAAGGTCGAAGTGATTGCCGAGATGCCGTTGACTACGCCGAACCCCGCCCCTACGTCCAAGGGCAGAGATGAGGCCCTCGGAGATCTGCGAGAACCCCTCGAGACCCAGATAGCAGCATCCTTCAAAGGATACGAAGACCCCGTACGGAAGCGCTTGATGTTGGAGGCCGATGACAGACCAAAGATATCTCTTTAGGTAAGCCCGTCCACTCAGAATTGTACTCTTCGTGGTTAAATTGGTGTTAGGGAATCTTGAAATCCATGATCGGCAAGGACATGACAAAAATGACCTTGCCTGTTTCATTCAACGAACCTACCTCACTCATGAACAGGGTTGCTGAGGATATGGAATATGCTGACCTCCTCGACACCGCTGCTGATCGCATTGACGCGTCAGAACGCATGGTGTATGTGGCAGCCTTTGCTGCCAGTGAGTATGCCTCAACTATCGGCCGAGTTGCGAAGCCGTTCAATCCTTTGTTATCTGAGACCTACGAATACGTTAGACCAGACAAGGGTTATCGCTTCTTCGTCGAGCAGGTCAGTCACCACCCGCCGATTGGCGCTGCCTGGGCAGAGTCACCGAAGTGGAATTATTATGGCGAATCGGCTGTCAAGTCGAAGTTCTACGGGAAGTCCTTTGACATAAACCCGTTGGGTACCTGGTTTCTAAAACTGCGGCCGGTCTCTGGCGGCGAAGAATTGTACACGTGGAAGAAGGTCACGTCTTCAGTCGTAGGCATCATCACCGGCTCACCTACCGTCGACAACTACGGCCCCATGGAAATCAAAAACTGGACGACGGGAGAAGTGTGCATCTTAGACTTCAAGCCGCGAGGTTGGAAAGCGTCGTCCGCCTATCAAGTGACGGGTAAAGTCGTGACCGCGGACGGCAAGACAAGGTGGAGCATCGGAGGACGCTGGAACGACAAAATCTATGCACGCCTTACACCTGGTTACGAAGGGTCCGTCACACCACCGCTAGCTGCAGCCTCGTCGCGGCACCTCAAGCCTGGCTCTACGCAGACATTCCTCGTCTGGCAAGCCAGCGCCCGACCGACAGGCATTCCCTTCAACCTGACGCCGTTCGTCGTGCCGTTGAACGCGCTGCCGGATAAGTTGCGTGCTTTGCTGCCACCCACGGATATGCGTCTGCGGCCGGATCAGCGAGCTATGGAAGACGGAAAGTACGACTTCGCGGCGGTCGAGAAGACACGACTGGAGGAGAAGCAACGGGCGAAGAGGAGAGAACGCGAGGCCAAAGCGGAGAAATATGTGCCGAAATGGTTCAGCAAGGGAAGGTGTACGGTTACCGGTGAGGAGTACTGGGTCTCGAATGAACGATATTGGCAGTTGAGGGAGGATGTGGCCAGGGGAGGGAGTTGGGATGGTGTGGAGGAGATTTTCCGAGTTTGAGGTCACGACGAGCTGTTTGGACTAGTTGGATTAGTGTTGTGACCATAGGCTATGCCTGGCTGCGGGGGTCATGTTGGTACAGCCTTGAGACTGTTGTTGGACCTTCACAAGTTGCCTCTTCCGGCCGCGAGGCTGCTTTAGCCAAGTGAATTCCGGAGGCCTCAAGCACAGAATACTTCCAGCGACCACCGAACCACGAAACGACACCACACAGCAGCCCGTGAGGGATGGCTCCGCTGTTTAAGCTTACACAGCAAGTTTGGAGATACTACTCGACGTCTTTACGCGTGGTCTCGTACCTGTTATACTCGTCAGTATTCGAAAATCTTTACCAAAGTCGCCTAACCCGATAATCACTTACCTCTTCCCTCTGAAAGCCCAGAGGCCCCAGTTCCCACAACTGATATCCTGGGGGTCCAAATCATTCAAATCCCATCTCAAGCTCCGGAATCGATTCTCCCCGGCCTCCATCAAGATATCCACTTCCCCGCCGACTTTCTCCTCCACCCACTTCCTATCCCTTTCCATATCCCATTCCGTATACCCGGTCACCAGAACCGGAACTTTCGTTGCCAGCAACTGGGGCAGCGTCTCTTCCCACTCGTGGGAACTAGCCGGATGTCCAAGGCCGGGATGGAAGAGCATGAAGCAATCGAAGTAGGGGTCATAAGGGTAGAAGTGTTTCGCCTGGTGTAGGGTGTGGTAGTATTCGACGTACGTGCTGATCTTCATTTGATGACTGATCCGATCTTCGACAATGGCGCCGAAGGGGTTGGCAGGGGTGCGTTGGGGGAGAGGAAATTCGGAATCCCGATTTGCCATGCTCTCGGGCCCGATGAAGATGAGGTGGAATGAGACGCGAGGGAACAGGTGCGAAAGCTGAACCCAGACCTCACGGGGAAGCGAGGATTCCGCACGTGCGCCGAGTATGAAGATGCGCACGGGCGGTGGGTTCGGTCTGAGGCCTTTAATGTCAGGTCCTGCGCCGGTTCGGGGTGGATGGAGGGTGTAGCGCAGAGCTGCGCGGTGGTCAGTGGTCTACTCATGCATACTGTCGAAAGTCACTCACCAGTCAAGCTCTTCAGACCTTCCGCTGTCAGTCGTCCTCCTCTTCTGATATTATATGGGCTAAGCTCGTGCAACACGCTGCCAATGGTGACTGGATAAGTCAGTAATCGTGTCGCTTGCCGCAGGCTTCGTGCCTCGTTAATGGCCCTGAACTCTCGAGAGTAGAGGAAGGTATCCCAGTTCGTCATGTTCACCAGTGCCTCTTCCATCTGAGGTCCCGGATATTCGAACTCAGGGAAGAACCTTCCGGAGCGTAGATCATGGTCATCTTCGTTGATCTCATGTAGTATATCGCAGACTTCCAGATGGGACTCGTAGTCATCTGCCCAATGATTTTCTGTACAGTACACAGGTATTCCGCAGTCCGGACATTCGAAATTGACATGCGCTGGTGGCAGACTGGTAGAGCATACTGACTTGCGGGCTTCTGGATCGCCAGGTGCAGTTGGCAGGCGGGTCTGATGGTGAGATGGGTGAGGACAAGAAGCATGCCTTTTTAAGAACGCCGCTCGTTGACGAATCTCCGGTGAGGGCGATTTCGAGAATGGATGGAACAGGTTGTTAGCTTTCAGGAGAGGTCTATCAGAAACTTCGGGGATTGGCGCTGTTGAAAGACCGGTCGGGGGGGGAAGCTCTGTCGGCTCATTTCTCGGAATCTGGCCACGTGCAGTTGCTGAAGATGCTGCGCGCCTAGGCAGGATTTGTACGGAGAATCTCGCAGGGGCGGTGGATTGTCGAATGGGAGCGGCCTTCTGCTCTGGAAGACAAGCTCGTCGACTGGAGAAGGGTCGGGAGAAGTGGACACCTGATTTTGTCGCTGGACGGAGGCTTCTCAGACACTTTTGGCAGGTGTATCCAGGCTGCATATTTACAATCCAGAACTGATGGTGTTATTGTTGCCTGCGGGCGACGTCGGTGAGCTCTGAACAGCAAGCCTTGGCGTCACTCAAGATCTACATCTTACATCAGCCAATCACAGCCGGGTTTGAGCACAGAGCAAGAGCTAACTGTTTGCGGATTTCTGCAACTTCAATTCAGTCCAGTTTGAACAGGTTAACGTTAACGTTAGTTGCCTGATCCACCACAACGACACTCACACATTCACCTGGTGAAGCGGATATTGGACATCTATTTACTTTCGGATCTCACGCTCTTGTGAGCTCAGAGCAACTCTGGGCTTAGGCCCGCTCCACCCTACAATCATGGCTACCACTTCATCGATGTTCATGTACTCCCTTACCATACAGCCTCCATCAGCAATAACCCAAGCAATACTCGGTCAATTTGCGGGCACGAAAGAGCAGCAAATAGTAACAGCTTCGGGATCACGACTCACGTTACATCGTCCAGATCCGACCCAGGGCAAAATAACCACCATCCTTTCACAAGATGTCTTTGGCATTATCAGGACTCTGGCAGCCTTCCGCTTGGCGGGAAGTAACAAGGGTATGTACTTTCCTCTGTGCTCCTAGACTTCACTTAGTGATTCATGAAGTATGGCCGGCAGCTCGATCCTCCTCAGCGCTTGCGTCGCCCAGCGAAAGAGAAGCTGCACGGCAGACTGGAAGGCTTTGGAAGAGCTCTGCTGAGTATGCTGAACAGATTACATCATCATTGGCTCCGACAGTGGTCGTATTACCATTATTGAATACGTCCCGTCACAGAATCGGTTCAACCGACTTCATCTTGAGACCTTCGGCAAATCTGGCATACGACGAGTTATTCCGGGGCAATATCTCGCAGTGGATCCAAAGGGCAGAGCATGTTTGATTGCATCAGTGGAAAAGAATAAGCTCGTCTACGTGCTCAATCGCAATGCGCAGGCAGAGCTGACCATATCCTCACCATTGGAGGCTCACAGGCCGCAGACCTTGGTCTTCGCAATGGTCGGCCTTGACGTAGGGTACGAGAATCCGGTATTTGCGGCTCTTGAAGTAGACTACAGCGAGTCTGATCAAGATCCCACAGGACAAGCGTATGAAGGTGTTGAAAAGTCTTTGGTATACTACGAACTTGATCTCGGGTTAAACCACGTTGTCCGGAAATGGACAGACCCAGTAGATCGAACGGCGACGATGCTTTTCCAAGTGCCGGGCGGAGCTGATGGACCTAGTGGAGTGCTTGTGTGTGGGGAGGACAACATCACTTATCGACATTCCAATCAAGATCCCTTTCGGGTTGCTATCCCACGCCGGCAAGGGGCTACAGAGAACCCCGAACGGAAGAGATTCATCACCGCGGGAGTCATGCACAAAATGAAAGGGGCTTTCTTCTTTCTTCTCCAAAGCGAGGATGGAGATTTGTTTAAGATCACACTGGATATGGTCGAGGATGACAACGGTCAGCCGACAGGGGAAGTGAAGAGGATGAGGATAAAGTACTTCGATACTGTGCCCATAGCTTCGAGTCTCTGTATCCTAAAGAGTGGATTCCTGTTCGTTGCTAGTGAGACTGGGAATCATCATTTTTATCAGTTCGAGAAACTCGGCGATGACGACGAAGAAGCCGAGTTCAACAGCGACTCATTTTTTGCCGACCCTACAGAACCATATACACCGGTCTTCTTCCACCCCCGAAGTGCGGAGAACGTCAACCTGGTGGAAAGCATCGATTCGATGAACCCATTGATGGACTGTAAGGTTGCCAATCTCACAGAGGAGGACGCGCCGCAGATATACTCTATCTGTGGTACTGGTGCACGGAGCACATTCAAGACATTAAAACACGGGCTCGAGGTGTCCGAGATCGTCGAGTCCGAACTGCCAGGAGTTCCTCAGGCTGTGTGGACAACGAAAATCACCCGCAACGATCAGTTCGACGCTTACATCATACTCTCTTTCGCGAATGGAACCCTGGTATTGAGTATCGGTGAGACTGTGGAAGAAGTCACAGATACCGGCTTCCTTTCATCGGCTCCTACACTCGCTGTTCAGCAGCTTGGCGAAGACGCTTTGATTCAAGTACACCCTAGAGGCATCCGACATATCCAAGCTGACCGTCGAGTGAACGAGTGGCCATCACCACAACATAGATCGATTGTTGCGGCTACCACAAATGAACGACAAGTTGCTGTAGCGCTAAGCTCTGGAGAAATCGTTTACTTTGAGATGGACTCTGACGGCTCTTTAGCGGAATACGACGAGAAGCGAGAGATGGACGGCACGGTAACTTGCCTTAGTCTTGGCGAGGTACCCCAGGGGCGGGTCAGGAGTCAGTTTCTTGCAGTAGGTTGTGCCGACTCTACAGTAAGGATACTTAGCCTTGACCCGGACTCGACATTGGAGAATAAGTCCGTGCAAGCCTTAACGTCAGCACCATCTGCTCTCTCCATCATGGCTATGGCCGACGCGACTTCAGGTGGCTCGACCCTGTATCTGCATATTGGCTTGTATTCTGGTGTTTACCTGCGAACAGTCCTTGACGAGGTCACTGGGGAGCTCTCAGATACACGGACACGATTCCTGGGCCCGAAACCTGCAAAGCTTTTCCGGGTCTCTGTCAAAGGTCAATCTGCTGTACTTGCGTTGAGTTCTCGACCTTGGCTCGGGTACGCTGATCCGCAAACAAGCGGCTTCATGCTCACGCCCCTGGATTACGTTGGACTTGAGTGGGGCTGGAACTTCAGCAGCGAGCAATGCATGGAAGGCATGGTTGGAATCCAAGGGCAAAACCTCAGGTAAGCTAGGCTCTGATTCGATCCATTTCTCTAATCCAAAAACTCGAGACTTTATGATGACTCTTCTATGCTCTTTCCTACGTCGACGACGACCATGATGAAACATCATATATAATCCAATTGTTCCTTCTGAAATATCTCAAGCTACGCTTGCATGTCGTGCGGTTACGTGTTCACTGAAGTCTCGTCCGCTGATCATCTAATCTGCAAGAATCTTCTCCATCGAGAAGTTGGCAAACAATCTTCTGCAAGAATCGATACCACTGACTTACACTCCCCGCCAATTCGTCCGACATCCCGAACACCCACTTTTTTATGTTATCGAATCCGACAACAACGTCCTTTCTCCCTTCACCAAGTCTCGGTTATTGAACGATTCATCTATGGTCAACGGCGATGGTGTTACTCTACCACCAGAAGACTTTGGCTACCCGCGTGGCAAGGGTCACTGGGCCTCCTGCATTCATGTGGTCGATCCGGTCACTGCTAAAAAAACCTTACAGCAGATTGACCTTGAAGAAAACGAAGCTACGGTGAGCATAGCGACAGTTGTCTTCTCCAGTCAAGACGATGAGACATTCTTGGTTGTCGGTACAGGAAAGGACATGGTGGTCAGCCCGAGGTCATCGACGAGTGGCTTCATCCACGTATATCGATTCCAGGAAGAGGGCAAAGAACTTGAATTCATCCACAAGACCAAAGTCGAAGAACCCCCCCTCGCTCTCATGGGCTTTCAGGGCCGCCTCTTGGCCGGCATCGGTACCGACCTGCGAATCTACGACCTTGGCATGAAACAGCTTCTTCGCAAGTGTCAGGCTCAGATCGTACCCAACCTTGTCGTGGGCCTGCAGACACAAGGAAGTCGCATCATAGTAAGCGATGTCCAGGAGAGCGTGGTGTATGTGGTCTACAAGTTCCAGGAGAATCGCCTTATCCCATTCGTGGACGATATGGTTGCGCGATGGACAACTTGTATGACTATGGTCGACTATGAGACGATTGCGGGAGGTGACAAGTTTGGAAACCTATGGTTGCTTCGAAGTCCACAAAAAGCTTCTGAGGAGGCCGACGAGGATGGCTCCAGCGCTCACCTAGTCCATGAGCGCCAGTACCTCCAGGGTGCTCCCAATCGAGTGTCTTTGATGTCTCATTTTTTCCCTCAGGACATCCCTACAAGTATACAGAAGACGCAGCTCGTCGCTGGAGGTAGAGACATTTTGGTGTGGACTGGTCTTCAAGGGACGCTTGGTATACTGATCCCCTTTTTAAGCCGCGAGGATGTCGATTTCTTTCAGTCACTCGAGCAACATCTCCGCAGTGAAGATGCGCCTCTGGCTGGACGAGACCATCTCATTTACAGGAGTTATTACGTTCCAGTGAAAGGAGTCATTGATGGGGATTGTAAGTTCCCATGAAACAAGAACGTTCATATATACAGATACTGAAGTCCCCGCAGTGTGCGAGCGTTATGCGCTCTTGCCTAACGACAAGAAGCAAATGATAGCGGGAGAACTTGACCGGTCTGCTCGAGAGATCGAGCGTAAAATTTCTGTACGTCTCTACAACCGCTAGATTCTTCAGGGGATGCCATGGTGTTAGCAGCGCTAATGTGTGATTAGGACATGCGAACACGAGTTGCTTACTAGATACCTAGTACCCTGGTTCTACATAGACGTTTTTTACCATAAGTTCATGCCGGTCTCTGTGAGCGAGATGCAACCCTATTCCCATATCGCAATGCGACCTACATATGCAGTCTCTTTGAGTGTCTCTAGCCTTGCTCGATCTTTCGCGTTCTCGTCGCATGATCTTGAGCTGGATGCATACAATGCTCGGAGCAATGTACGCATGAGACTAGAGCGAAAACGACGATCTTTGAGTACGAGGCATCTTTACAAACAGACAGAGGTTTCCTTGTAATATATCTGTCGACACAGCAGAGCCAATTTTACGTTCCCAATCTCGTAATTCAAATGTCGTCAAGCTACCTGTGTATTCCCAGCTCTGATGGATCGTCGTCAAATGTCACATTCTGGTCAGACTGCAACTTCAGTCAAGGTGCGAAGGGGTCTTTTCGGCGTTGCACAACGAGCTTCTGTTCTCACGAAGGGTTCAAAACAATGTCATTGTCCAGGTCCGCTCCTTCAACCCACACGGGCATCGTTTGCTCAACAGACAGAGGTCCATAGCTACAGTGAGAGCATTGAGAAGAGTGTATAAAGAGACTTTCTTCCCAGATGATCTTCGGAACCCACATTTGACATCTAACTAACCATGACAATATCACCAGAGGCTCTGAAAAAGCTGCCGCATCAATACTTACCAGGACAACGAGCGTTTTCCAGAACCACACCAATACAACATCTCAGTCCAGACCGCAGTCATGTCCAGACAGCGCGATTACAGGTCGCGTCCCATACCATGTAAGGGCCTAATCCACAACCTATGCTGCGGCCACCGCGTCCGTTCAATAAGCAGCGCAGCATGCCGCGTCAACTGCGCTAGCCCCGGCTTCGACGCCGCCAAGACCCGTGGGGTTTTCTGGTGTCAGGCTTGCAAAGACCTTTTGTATCGTAAGAGTGTTTGGGGTTATCAATGTGAGATACAGGACCTACGAGATTTTACCCATGCGGCTCGACTCCACAGCGGGGCGTGCGCGCAAGTGATTGAGGCTGCCGAGGACATGATCAGTATCATTGACATGCAGATGAGGCAAGTGGCGGGGTGGGAGGCCGTTGATCCATTTTTGGCACAATGTGAGCCAATCATCCAGTCGAACCGCAATCGAGACTTGGACAAATGGTGGCATCATCATATTCTACAATGACCATCCTGCACATTCATATAGTGCAATCTTCACCCCATAAATGCAATTTACTCTCCTGAAAAGCTTTATGCGAGTGACTCTCCTGGCCAGATTGATGGCCAGTCTTTTCTAACAATGCAGAGAATATGACAAAGCAGTTGGTGAGCTTTAAACCAACGTACATGTCTTTTTCCTCGCACAATACTCTTGCCCTACTCTCTAGCATTTATACAGGACCGTTGATTGGCCTAATTGTTTTTCAATCTTGCGTCCGGGCTTCTCGGAGGCTTGCCCTGATAGATATGAAGGCTTTCTCAGTCTGCAATGCCACCTTTATGAGAGACAAAGAGAGAGAGAGAGCGTGATTTACTGAGCTTTTTGCACATGCACTTGGTTGATCTCTAATAGCTGTTGTGATTCTGTGGTGGTAATGTGCACTGCATTGTCCAGCAAGAACTCAACGGATAAGTTGACTGACAACCAAGAGATGAACATGACTGCAGAAGAGTGATCGAAAAGCACATCAGCATGTATTTCCCCATCTTGGCAGGTTTATGAGCTATTTTTCAGTGCATATCTGCCACATGCTTGTAGACTGCATGCAATGTATGAAGATTATATAAGTAAATAAGATCACCCTTAGTAGGGTTGAAATGAGCAGTGGCCATTGTCAAACATGAGGTTCGTGATAACTATCACCTTCGAGTGCTAGGAATGGTCATGTCTGGCAAGGGAGGAATATTTAGCCGTAGACACTATAGTGTGGAGCTGAGGAGCGCCAATAGCGGAGTGGAGCACCCGTGGCTGGTGCGGAAACCCAGTGCTACAAGTGCACATCTATGAACTGACCTAGCCCGAACAGAACGCCTTGAAATGCTTGCAATCCGCCAAAATAGTCTTGACACATAGGACTTGCGTCATGATTGCTGTGCGGGTATGCTCCATCGACTGAAACATGCCCATCAAATCTCGACCACCGGTGGTTGATCGTGCGTGACACGGCGATCCTCTTCATTTCCGTCGTCGGGCTCTGCATTTGTGGTTGTTCCGCGTTGATTGAGAACTTCAACATTTGGTTCTTCTACGACTTCCTCCCTCCTGGCCCCGGCGACCTCTCTTCCCACTTCCTCAATCAGCCTGACCGCCTCCGCCGTGTCCCGCGCAGCAATATGCCTCTCGCCGATCCCAGGCACTATGCTGGCCAAGAAGATTGCTACTGCTCTCTCGAAACTTCGCAGATATTGCCTGACAACTCCGAAGTCACGCTGCTCCCGCTCTCTGAGTAATCTCTCAGCCACTTGCCGTACGTCAGGCACCTCACCAGCCGCTGCTTGCGCTTCATTACCGCCACCAGGGGCATCGGCACCCTGACCGACCCCTATATCACGGCGGCCGTTATCTGCTAACGGGACCAAGCCCTCCACATGCCTCCTGAACGGCTCCAATGCTGCTTGGTAAATTGGACGGAATATACCAGATTGGAGGAACAGAACCACGAGAGCCGAAACAGCAAACACCGCTGCACGACGCCAGCCTCCACCGGGCATGAAAAGATAGACAAAGCCGAAAAGACGGACAAAGAGCCAAAGATGTCCGCCAAAAGGCAAGAGTATACGGGCTAAGTCGCGAGCTGGGGCCTGGTCCTGCGGCACAGGCTGTGCAAGGTTTGGCGGACCATGCAATGCTGGACGTTGGCCCCGAAATTCTTCCGCGCGGTTCATAAAGTGGGGTTGATTCCGATGCCGCTGCTGGTAGTTCGTAGTAAGAGTGGCGGACTCGTTGGGAAACGAAATGATTCGGGGGATTGTGCCATATAGACCAGAAGGTGAGACCAGTATTGCCTGAGGGCCAGATGGAGACGAAAGTAGATAGACCATTGGAGTTACACTGTCTGGCATGGACGCCGCAGCTTGTGCCACGTTGTCGGAAGCAGTGGGGTCTGTGGTAGGGTTTCTTCCCATCTGCGAAGCTCTCCTAGATATGCTTGATAAACGAGTGTTTAGAATACGCTCAAGCCCTTCGGAAAAGATATTCCGGTGCCTCCCAAATTCCCTGAGTTGCGAACGGACCGCATTTATTTGATATTCGGAGGGCACGGAACCGCCTGCAAGCATTCTCTCTAAGTCAGAAATCCCTTGCTGCACGGTTTCAGCAACTTCCACGCGATCTCGGGTTGAAGACTCCACACCAGCAGCTTGGGAGTGTAATGCTGTAAGGTTCGGTTGAGTGGCTGCACCCGGACGGCCAGTCGAAGAAAGAGCTACAGTACCAGCAAGCTCACTGACTGCACCTTGAGGAGCTGAGGGCATTGTGTTCGCACCAGTCGTATTACCATGACCGGCATGCGCTGTTGGTATAGTTCTGGTACTCTCGTTGACAGTAATACGCCAATTGTTACTGTTCGGTCCCTGTGCGCCGGGCGCAAGCAAGTTGATATGTTCGGATGAGGTTTGTGGTAGTGTAGGTGTTGCTTGATCCGGTGTTTGAGCCTGAGCCTGTAAGGGATTCATGAGGGGGATATCTGCCACCCCTTGCCTCCCTGCAGCAGCCCTTGCCTGCTGCTGTTGTGCTATGATTTGCTGGAGAGATGGCTGGGCGCTGGTCGAGAATTGATGCCCGTGGTTCGACTGTATGGGTCGAGCGGGCATTGCAGGAGGAGTCATGGTTCCCATCACCAATTGCTGATTGAGCTGTTGGCTCAGTGCTGCAAAGTGGCTATTTATGGCTGCTTGAATATGTGGTGGTATGTGTTCTTGCGTAATTGAGAAATTATTATTGTGTTCATAATGGATGGGTAGATGATGATCTTGAAGCCTTCCGCTGGTTCCAGTACGTGGGGGTTGCTGACCACTGTCTGCCCGGGTTTGGGCAGGAGGGAGAAGCGGTTCCTGGCTTGCGATGCCCGGAGGTCCAGGAAGGCTCCGTGAAGGTGTACTCGTGCTGAATGCACTAGAAGCCGTAGTGCTAGCCGGAGCGGAGGGCGGTGTACCGTTCGAAGGAGGGAGCACTAGGTGCAGACTATGTGCCACAGGATCGTCAATCTGTAGACCAATAGTCAGGATATATCAGTCTTCCAGGGGCTCCCAGCCTTACAGCCTCTTGTCCAAAAACGTCTTTCATAGTATCGGTAGTCCTGACCAAAGCCTTTCCTCTGTATATCAGCCTCTGCCTTCCGGGCGTTGGCTTTGTGGCTATGGCATCTTGTATCTTTTTCTTCAGCTCCCCTACTGTAGTGGTTACAGGTATTGCAGGAAAGGTAAGCTTGTCAGGCACTTCTGGTGATGGTGAGAGTATATGCAAAAAGATGGTCTGAGGCTCCGCGGACGGAGCATCTGGTGCAGGTGGACCCAGCTCTTTGAATGATGCCCTCCCCAGGTCCAGATCCATGTCTTGACCTGGGCCCTTCGCAAAGAGCGAACACTCTATGGGGCAAGCCGCTACACCTTATTGCCTTTGTTCCAGATGACCATGACCATAGACTGACGTGTAAAGATTTCTCTCCGTCTACATGCTTTTCTCTTTCTTTCCCGGGTCAGCTGTCGAAACGTGGATGATCCTCAACACAGAGTAGGTAAGCTGAATATTAAAAGCTACGTTGTACCATGAATACCTTACTAAGGTACAGGTGAGGTGGCGGCAACATTCACCACCGGGTAGGTACGGAAGTACCCGGCTCCGCTGCAAGGTAGCTCCCTAAGAGAGTACCTCGAACAACTACAGTGGGTGTACCAATCTACCTTGAACCCTGCCTTAGGTACGGCTCTTGTCCGCCAGAAAGAGTATGCACGAAGGCCTCCTCAGGTCGTAACCATGCAGTCTAAGCAAATCGAAAGGGTCATATGTGTCCAGAGAGTGCTACGTCTTCGACCTTCCAGCGGCAAGTCTTTGCCATCACCACTATCTGTCCAGGCGCCATGGGTGTGCAGACACTCCGGTTCGTCGCCGCGAAAATTCACTTCATCTGCGCATCATTATGAGTGTCAGCAGCAATATAGCAGAGGATCATTTAGTTCAAGAGCTCGCACTGCATGGCGAGGAACGAAAATCGAATGGTACCCCATTCCTGTCGGACTAGGAATTGGCTTCTTGGGCTTTGGGCAATTGTACAGGGTACGACAACGAGAGAAAGCCAGGGAAGCGGGAGAGGAGGATGAACGGGCACTTCCAGCCCCGGGAGACAATGGTGAAGGGGGTAAACCTAAGAAGGGAAGGAAGATTCGACCTAGCGGACCATGGTACGCAAGCTCGGACAGAGTCATGAGGATGTGGAGCTGATTTTGGGACGTGGATAGGCAGGTTCAAGTCATGTCCACTTTGCCTCTGAAAGCTATATCTAGAGTATGGGGCCGCTTCAATGAACTGGAGATTCCATACTACCTGCGAGTACCGGGCTTCAAGCTGTATTCTTGGATATTCGGCGTGAAGTAAGATTGGATTCACCGTTTTGCAAGGAAGTGTCACAGCTCATGGTTTGATCATCAGTCTCTCGGAGGTGTCGGAGCCCGATCTGCATACATATCCTAATCTGGCATCGTTCTTTTACCGGACGTTGAAGCCTGGCCTTCGGCCACTTGATCCGAATCCTACAGCGCTTCTCTCTCCGGCGGACGGTCGTGTTCTAAAATTTGGTAGCATCGAAAATGGAGAGGTGGAACAAGTCAAAGGCATGACCTACAGTCTTGACGCGCTACTGGGCGGGCCTGACCCTCGAACGTCACCTAACCCCTCGGCACCTTCAAATATTTTTTCCTCGAAGGACGAAGCAGCTGATAAAGCTCAGTCTCGTGTAGAGACAGGGGACGAGGATGTTGTCAGAGCTAGTCACGAAGAGTTTGCAATTGTGAATGGTATCACGTACACGCTTCCCAACCTGCTCTCTGGACCTGCTCGGCAAGGATCGCAGCCATCATCGCCCATGGACGCTTCCACTACTCCCAAAACCGCCTCCGAGGCGGAGGTACGCGCCGATCTCGCACTTGGGGACAAATCCAGCCACTGGTATGCGCCATCAGATGGAAAGAAAGAGACTGGCCTCTACTATCTTGTCGTCTACCTTGCGCCCGGTGATTATCACCGCTTCCATTCACCCACATCGTGGGTTGTTGAAAAACGTCGTCACTTTGCCGGAGAGTTGTATAGCGTTTCACCATATCTGCAGCGTTCGTTGCCCGGCTTGTTCACACTCAACGAACGCGTTGTCTTGCTTGGTCGTTGGCGGTGGGGATTTTTCAGTTACACGCCAGTGGGGGCAACAAATGTCGGTTCCATCAGGATTAACTTCGATCGGGAACTGCGGACCAACAGCTTAACCACCGACACGGCCGCCGATAAAGCGGCGGAGGAGGCGGCCAATCGTGGAGAGCCCTACTCGGGCTTCGCGGAGGCGACGTATCACTCAGCAAGTAAGGTACTTGGAGGGTACGCGCTCAAGAAAGGAGAAGAAATGGGAGGGTTCGGGCTCGGAAGCTCGATAGTACTGGTGTTCGAAGCGCCAAAGGGTGGTAGGAAAGGCGTTGCTGGAGGCTCGGAGGACTGGCACACTAACGGAGGTTGGCAATGGAGCGTCGAACAGGGCCAAAGGGTCAAAGTGGGGCAAGCAATAGGTTGGGTAGACGAAGAGTAGGGATGTAACCGTCTCTGCATCCAAGCCCCTGGATCGTCACTGTTCGAAAGCGACGACCCGAGAGCGAGTCCACATAGAACGGCTTTCCGATTTCCGATCGTCGATCATGCGAAGAGCTATCGCTGGCTTTTGTTTGAACAACGTATCTACTCTGGACTAAATTCCGCGGTCGCTATTCTAATCCGACACGAACACATTGGCAGGTACTCGATCCTAATGTATAGCTTCACAATAAAGATTGAGGCGATGGTAGCCGGTCTGCATACCCGGCGTCCCGCAATCAATGAATGTGATTCTGAGATGATACAATCTGGCGGGGTGGTAATGCTTGTACATATTCAATCACCATCCATATCTACTCTATCATAGGTACTCACCCGAACATACATCTAAAGTACTCGAAGTGTTCTGAAGTTCGGTTGTTGTTCCATTGCAGCCGCGGGAACTCCACAGTGCCCCGCGTTGTTTGTTGCTGAACCCCGCCTCCCCATCTGCACTCTGGGATACTTCGTAAAGTGGAATAAAAGACTGGGTAGAACTTTTGTAAGGTGTAAAGGATCCACTACTCCAGCAAATACAAGTGTTCCTTCATTGAGTCCGTCCCTTCAAAATCAGCGCCTGATATTGTACGAAGAGTTAATCGCTCACGGCTACCCGTATGTTCCATGGCAGTATTCCCCCCACTAGGTCTTTTATCTTGAACATGCCACAATATCTAAAGTTAGCGGTCTCTCAATCACACACCCTTCCGACCACCTCAGACACCCTCGCCGCCCTTTCCTCGACCGCGCATCAAGCGGCCGAATCAGGTGTGCACCTCCTTCTCTTCCCCGAAGCCTACTTGGGCGGCTATCCGCGTACCTGCACCTTTGGCGCCGCCGTCGGGGGGCGGGATCCTTCTGGCAGAGAGCAGTTTCTGCAGTACTTCCACAGTGCCGTCGATCTGGGAGATACGCCGCATGGGGCTGGCGCTGACTGGATCGAGAAGAGATTACCGGTCGCCAAAGGCAAAACCTATCGGGGCGATGGCACGAGAGAGGAACTGGAAAGGGTCGCGAGCGAGACTGGTGTCTTCTTGGTGACAGGCTTGGTGGAGAGGACTGGAGGGAGTCTCTACTGCGCCGTCGTCTATGTCTGCCCCACGCTGGGCGTGATAGGAAAGCGAAGAAAGGTCATGCCGGTCAGTGCCAACCCATTCACCGGGTACTGTTTTTCGGCGAGTAAGCTGATAGGGTTGGCATCCAGACGGGCAGCGAGCGACTGATCTGGGCTCAAGGGTCGCCGTCAACCTTACGCGCGATTACGACTACTATCGCTGGCGTTAAGCTCACGCTTGCTGCCGCCATCTGCTGGGAAAACTATATGCCCCTGCTCCGATATAGCCTGTACTCGCAGAACGTCAATCTCTACCTTGCTCCGACCGCAGATGCTCGAGACACGTGGTTGCCTCTGATGCGGACCATCGCGAGCGAAGGCAGAGCGGTTGTACTGAGCGCAAATCAGTGCATAAGACGAAAGAACCTGCCGCCGTGGATCCGAGGCGAATCACCCAGGAAAATCCAAGGAGGTCACGGCCAGGTTGGGACTCCCAACCAACATCGCAACCGTCGGCGATCTACGGTGACGAAGACGGAAGATAATCATGAGATCACCTGGCCTCCTGCGGATGCCAGCTCGTCAAAACCTGGCGCAGTCGCGCCAATGATCACGAACGGGTCCACACCAGATCTGGTCAACGCTCTAGATGACGACAATGAGGGAGACAATCATGTTGAGCCCCAGGCCATCAACGATCGGGGGATGTCTACGGTGAGAATCTCGAATGATCCCGCAACGAAAGTCATCTGCACAAGCTTACTTCTATTTCCTTCCCAGAACGCAGAAGCACCTTCCAAGTCAAAGGACTCACCAGGCGCATCGGATGAAGACTTCGTCAGCCGTGGTGGGTCGTGCATCATAAATCCTATGGGAGAGATACTTGCGGGACCGTTGTGGGATATCGAGGACGGAGGGCTCCTTACCGTCGAGGTGGACTTTGAGGACTGCGAGAGAGGACGACTTGATCTGGATGTCGCGGGTAGTTACTCGAGGAATGACGCCTTCAAGCTCACTGTTGAGGGCTTGGATCTGAACCCTCCGCCGTGATCTGGTGACTTCAAACATATATATCTGTATTATATCGAAGAGTCTATTAGTTGCAATAATAAAGCTTCGGCAGTGTTCAGTATATATGTGCCCCATCAAAGTCAAGATAGTGCTCCTTAAGCTCTTAGCTAGAAACACGTGTCAAAAATCCCGAAGATGTCATAAGGAAAGCTGCTAATAATACTGCAGAAAACACTGACAGGACTTTCTAACAAGCGGTTTATATAAGTCAGTAACTCATGTGCTACAGCTACAGTACCTGTGTTGTTGATATTGATCCAGGAGTCAAGAGATAAACTTGACATCTGTGTAAACTACTATGATTGCAACTGAGTCTTCACTTTCATCAATCACTTTGTGATCCTTAGGGTCGCCAATATCAAGATCAGCAATCAAGTGAAGACTGTCTATAATACCAAAAAGCTATAAGAGACATTCTGACAAGTCCAAAGACACTGAGGCTACTGGTGCTCAACTACTCGAATGTGTAATTTCAACACAAACTTCTTGCGAGGTTGGTGATTTATCATTTATCATGTGATGTATTTTGTGACTGTGTATTTTATCCATATGTGGCTAGTAAAGTGTGAATAATCTGTATACGGTAAGTTACCTGACGTTCCCTGGCATACACGTACAGTATAGGTAAGGTAGGTACCTTTCAAAGATGAGAGTGTTACTACCTACATTATCTTGGCTGAGGACTTCATTCTTCGAAGTGTGTCCCGGTTTGGTGGCTAGATCCTTCCGTGACAGACAAACTGCAATTCACTCTCTATCCTTCTCTCCTCTTCTCTTTCTTTTCCTGGGACTTGTCCTTCAACTCCTGTTTTGTCGTTCGAATTCCGTCAAGCGCCATTGAGGCATGACTCGAACTAGCTTGACTCTGTCTGCTCTGTACATTCTTTACGTCCACAGAATTGTGTCAGATATATCGATTTCTACCTGGTAGACATTTCTGCAACCAACCTACACTATGTTGTGTAATCCGAACTTCCGGCTCTCAAAGGCCACTCTATCGCAAGCCACCAACCGCGTCTTCTTGATACTATCCCTGGGGCTAGTGTCTGGTGTTATTTACCGTTATTACTGGTTAGGTAAGCCATGTTGTGCCGTGCCATGCGCCGGGCTGGAGGACATTGAAAGGCTTGAAAGGTCCGAACTAAATTGCATGCTGACCAGCTGCACTGAATAGATGCACAAGATCCGTACAAATGTGGAGCCCTCCTCAATCAAGGACGATGGCTGGATACGCCTCGCCAGCCATACTTCAAGCGACCGTTTCAAAAATGGGAACCTCCAGGTTGTTTGATGCGCGAGTATAAGGCCAAGGACATCAAGACATGCCTCCAGTCCAGACGGGCTCTTTACATTGGCGACTCGACCATGAGACAGATATTCTGGGCAACGGCAAAGAAACTAGATCGAGGGGCTGCAGAGAAAGCTATGAGTCATGCGGAGAAGCAAGCAGGGCACAGCTTCGTCAGCAGAGATGTGAACCTGGAGTTCATTTGGGATCCATTCCTGAATTCAACCAAGCTTCACGATGAGTTAGTTGCTTTTCGTAATGGCACAGAAGTCGGCGATGGTGGAACATCCAAGGGCACAGATGCCGCGGCGCTGCTTCTCGTGGGCGCGGGCTTGTGGCATGCAAGGCATGTAGAAGCCAATTCGCTGAAAGCTTTCAAGGACGCCATCGACAACATCTTACCGTTCATGAGACCTAATCTTTCCGGAATTGGCGCTGGGGAACAGTCTCTCGGTAGAAGACATGGAATTGGTGACCTAGTCCTCCTGGCGCCAGTACAGGTGCCGCTTTACGAATCACTCTCACCATCTCGTGCCGCTAGCATCTTGCCGGAGAAGATACAGGGCATGAACGAGTATCTACGCCAGCTCTCCTCGTTTCATGGAGTGGACGTCGTGTGGAGCTTTTCTCGAATGACTCAGCGAGAAAAACTTGCCTATGAAGAGAGCGGATTACATGTCGTCGAGAATGTAGCGAGCCGAAAGGCAGACGTACTTTTAAACGTTCGGTGCAACGCGGAGGCTTCCGCCTCAGGCGTGTATCCGTTTGACCGTACGTGCTGTAGTAACTACAGGCGGCTGGGCTGGGTACAGTGGCTGGTCCTGATCTTGGGGCTTGGTCTCTTATCCCTCCTCGCACTGAATGCCAGCAGAGGTGGGCATATTCTAGTAATGAGCGAACTTGCAGGAGTGCTGATTGCTGCCTAGGTGCAAGGAGAGCTTTCAAGCTGCCGTCGAGCCGGCATTCGCATGCGCTTCTGATAATCTCTCTGGCCGCATGTTATTGCTTCTATGCAGACCGCACTCAGATCTTCAACAAATATCAAAAACATTACTCTTCAAGGCAATTCGTGGGTTTCTGTTTGTCGACCCTGGCGTTTGGAGTGCTATCCATCCGTCGCTCGGTACAACCGACGGGTCTGAAAAGCAGTCAACCAGCACAAACACGAAAATCGGATCAGCCTTTCCTATCAAGAGATCAAACAGACGAGTGGAAAGGTTGGATGCAGTTCCTCATCCTCATCTACCATTACACCGGAGCGTCCAAAGTCCCCGGAATATACGAATTCGTCCGACTTCTGGTGGCCTCCTACCTTTTCATGACGGGATTCGGGCACGCGGTGTTCTTCTACCAGAAAGGCGACTACACACTTCGCCGAGTGGCTTTGGTTCTCGTGCGGTTAAATCTCCTCAGCTGTGTTCTGCCCTACATCATGCGTACGGACTATTTGTTCTATTATTTCGCTCCACTAGTCAGTTTCTGGTTCTTGGTCATTTACTTTACCATGAGAATCGGACAATCAAACAACTGCAGTACAAGCTTCCTCCTCGGCAAGATTTTTGTATCTGCGATTCTCGTCAATGGATTGATACGGATCCCACAACTTTTAGAGACAATATTCTTCGCTCTCAGGATAACATGTCGCATACATTGGGACGTTACGGAATGGCGCTTCCGCGCTTTACTGGACATTTTCATAGTCTACGTGGGGATGTTATGTGGTATATTATATGTAAAGTTCTCTACAGCCCAGAGGTTGGAGCGCCACCGAACACACGCAATGTTCCACATTGTGCAGCACCACGTTTCCTACGTCCGCATTACATTGATCGTGTTTGCTCTGGCTGTCACTGGCGGATTCTGGGCTTTGGCTCATCATGCAACGGACAAGTATGACTACAACCGTTGGCACCCATACATATCATGCTTTCCTATTCTTTCTTTTGTCTACCTCCGCAACGCTGATCGACACCTCCGTAACTTCCACTCGTCCATCTTTGCATGGCTAGGGCGATATTCGCTAGAGACGTTCACCTTACAATTTCACATCTGGCTTGCTGCCGATACCAGAGGACTGCTGAGTACCGGCATCTTCGGAAGGGGGGAAACTCGGGGTAGCGGGAGACGTGAGGATTTCGTACTTCTGACCGCTCTGTTTCTCTGGGTCAGCTGGTGTGTGGCCCGCGCGACCGGCATTCTCACAGTCTGGATAGTCGACGCGGGCGAAACCAAAACCGAAGCCAAACTCGAGGGCCTAGAGCAACCGGAGCTAAAGAGATTTGTCGAAACACTGCAAATCAATGGCGCTGATCAGCTTGATGGACACATCGGTATAAGCCATGGTAAGATTGCGACATGGGCGGTCTCCGCCTCCGAGGCTCTCAGAGAGAGTTTACAAGTTAGATTGGGAGTATTGATTGGGATCATGTGGCTTGCAAACGTGGTAAGTCCTTCGCTCTACTTTAGATTCATATCAAATCATCGATAGTAACAGAGCTGACTGCGTAGGCGTACACTTGAACGTTGCAGGGATGGTATTCAGTGCGTACACTGGTTTCGTCACACCGAACATATCACTCTTATCGGGGCATTTAAAATATCGCATGGCTGGCGCTGGCATGAGTTCGTCTTTATCCGGTCAAGATACCCTTGCATTGCTCACGGTACTTTACCTACTTAGCGCTCTGCTTGGTTGACTTTCTAGAGGTATGCACAAAATGGGATTATGAGTGGATCATAGTCATCGGTCAGAGAATTACTGCACATTTTCACCGAAGGATCGAGTACAGCTTCCTAAATGATACTTCACGATTCAGAGCCCTTTCCTGCAGCAACTAGATCCCGCTCGCCACGACCGCGTGAAACTGAGAAGTAAACATATGTGGACCGATCACAGCAGATCGTCATTGCGGTGCCAAGTTGACCCAGCCCTTCCATTCACCCTTCGTAGACGATGCACAACGCACCCTTCTCAGGCAACGTAGTATGCGTACCAAAGGCTGTCTACAATATTGGTCCAGTGGGTTCGTTATCTCTACATCAGCGTTGCTTTCACGCAGTCCCTACAGGAAAAGGGTACATGCCCCAGCTAGAGTTCTTGTCTGTTCACGGGTATCCTGTCTACTTGCATTTTCAGAAGTTTGTTTTCAGAGATATCGCGGCCATCTTGTCAATCAGCTCCGAGTCGTTTCGCCAGTATGCTTAAACTTCATACAACCACTACTAAGGTACTCGCAGGGCTAAAGATTTGAAGCTACGAGTGGGAAGTACGCCTCCTGCGATGATGGAACCTTGTGTCAGATCTAGTATGATTATGACGAGGCAATTGTTGTATGGTCGAGTCATTCTACTCTATAATTTCGCACCTGATTGACCGTCTCGAACACTTGTTGTTCTACTCTCCTCAACCATAACCGCAGCGTCAGCCTCGGCTTGAGCGTCCGGAGCCGTCAAAGCGTCGTCTGGGCCAGTCTTGAATGATTCGTCGCCGGAGAAGTGCCTGAAGTGCATGATGAGTCAGACAACATTCTAAGGTAAGATGAAGCACTTGATGGAATAAGGGTAAGGTGAACTGAGCCGAGTGCTTCGCCCGAACGGGCGAGTTGCAACTCACCAGCCTCTCTCCTCGCCACCGTCCAGAAAGCTGCAGTCGCCATTCAGCACGCAGTCCCATCCACCAGCGACCCCGTTACCGTGCCTCCAGTCAACACGGGTCGTAGCGTCTCCGCTGCTGGACCGCGACACACCAAGACGCTCTTCCTTCTGTTTCGGTGGGATGGAACGCCTGACGAACATAGACAGACCACAGGTGAATGGCTTAAAGTCCTCCTCATTTGCATCCTCGGGCATATTGCCCGTCAGAACTCGGCCGATGGCGATCAGCGAGGCGGCGTGCGTGCAGAGAAGCACCGCCTTGGATTCCGGTTCTTCTGCCTCGAGGTCGGCGATGATGCGTGACATGGCGTACGCGCAGCGATCATGAAGTTGATCGATCGTCTCGCCGTTGCGGGATGGGATAATTGTAGGTCTGTAGGTCTGCGAGTAGGTCGGAAAGAACTTGCGGAGCAAGTCTGGCGTACCGGGTGAAGGATGATCGAACCGGGCGGTACCATACCACTCTCTACGCAAAACATCCCGTCAGCCGCGATGCTGCGCTGTACGCTGTAACCCCGCAAGCAATTCAATACCCGATTCCATTGTCGCCCCTGATTTCACCTCCCCCCAGCCCTCGTTCCCCCAACTTCTTCACCGTCGGCGCGAGAGTTTCCAAACACCGGTAGAACGGGCTTGAGTAGACACGGTCGACGGGAGGATCGAGCTTGACGACATGTTCTGCCAGCTGCTTCGCCTGTTGCACGCCATAACCGGCGAGTGGAGGATCGCTGGGGATTCCGGTAGGAGACTGCACGTTGGTTTGATACACACCACTCTTGGGGTCTTGGACCCAGTTGACCCGGAACTATGAGATCGAGATCAGGATGAGGGTTGGCCAAATAGCCAGGAAGATTGCAACACGAATATTGTGGCCTCTACCACCTCATAGGCTGCATTTGGATACCAAGAGGAAAAGCATTCCCCGTAAAAAACGAGAGATCCAGGCACAAGTGGAGATGATACGTATCGAAATGACTTACACCATGTCTGGTCACATATATGACCTCGAGCACCATGTTTAGGGCTTGGCTTGTCGTGCAGTGATGTCCGTTGGCAGAATAAGGCGGTGAGCTTTCTCCAGGACGACGGAGCCTCGGCTATTTCACGAAGTTAGGTTTAGGGCAAGAGAGGGCATTGTTGGGTAGATTCGTATGCATGCCTTTTTACGACCGACATTGGGAGGCACTACTACTCAGGCATGTTACACCAACAGGATACTCAGTACAGTCTTCGCGTTGGAGGAAGATCACCTAGAGCAGAGCACGGTACAGTGACTCTAGCCGGAAAGGGATGGTGAAAGATCAACTATGCCACAGCACACTTGCAAAGAAGGCACAAAACTGTCTTTGGATGGCGTGCCGATGAATCTGATGTGGATGTAGCCGCGAGCTCGTCACAGCTGACACTTCTCCTCACAACGTTGCTATATTCTTCTAGCCTGTCGGTGACGAGGATATCAGTACATCTAGTAGAAGAATCCAATAATCTTTCCAGCCACGTGTTTCCGTCTCGCTTCTTCATGATCCATGATACCTGCAGAGGTCGTGAGGACTATGTACCCGAACTGTCGAGATGGCAGAAGCTTGACGACCCATTTCTCAAGGTCACCGAGGCGAACGTTGTAACGCGGAGAGATGACACCGGTCTTGTTCAGTCTGCAGTACGATTAGATCTCTCCTCGCCACATGCTACTAGGCTGCATAGACGTACCGGCCATTGAGCTGAATAACGATTTTGCCGGATCGGTGATCATCCACTTCCTCGAACTCTCCGATGTAACCTGTGAAACGTATACGTAGTCAGCAATGTCGCGATCGATTAAACGTGTAATATCAGATGAAAATCCAAAAACGTGTAAGATCTTCGCAGAGGATCGATTTATCGGGCATTTAAAGGGTCAAGGTCGTGAGGCGTGTTTCCACATTGAGACCATTTCCCAGTTATCAGCCCGAAGCCGAAGCGTAACTCTGAGAGACACTCGCGACGTACCATGCTTCTGCATAACGCTCAGGAATTTAACGATGACCTTCGAGCTTGGTCGGATCAAGACTTGTCTCTTCCCGGCCTTCTCGGCGTTGTTGATGGCATTGAGCGCATCGTTGAGGACACTTGTTTTGACCATCTTGGCGGGTGCGGATTGAGATTCTCAAATCGATTGTGAAGTGAGGTATCTGTTACGTTGGGACGTGGTCATGTCAGCCAAGAGCCGTGGGCGCAAAGAGTGCCCTCTTGCAAGGGTTCTTCAGCCCATAGTGTTCGAACAGCGAAGCGTCTCAACTGGCTGTCCGGCGCCGCCGCAACGATTTCGAAGCGCATTTGAGAGAAGCTGTCCGAACCTGATGGTAACGGCGCATCAGGCAAGACGGTGTAATCACGTACCTCGAAGAATTCCGACGTTATATCTGAGTAAAATGGGATGTTGAGACTTTCGACAGCAGAAGTTGTTGCAAGCGTAACGTAGCGAAAGTGCGGTGCTCGCTTACGTAAGTGCGACTCGGTCGTGGCGAGGGCTCTTAACCCTAGCACAATGGAGAGCTTATGACTAAGAGACGATTCGAGTAGGTACACTTAGAAGGTGACTAAGCAGCAGTACATTCCTTATCGCCACGTGATGTTGATCTATAGCGTCATCTATCGATACATCGGAGTAACCTACCAAGTGTACTAACCTTACAGTCAACTGCAAGATCTCCAGTTTTCTGCCACTCTTGCCTTCAGCTTTTGGAACCATACTTACAACCGACATCGCTGACAAGCTATTGTAACGTTCCATGATGGACGAGGCGTGCTGCACTTGTGCGTCACTACTGTCCACGATTCCGCCACAGTATACAGAACGAACAGAGAAAGTAACCGGACAGGAGCGGAGGTTACTGTGTTGTGACAGGGTGATATGTGCCACTTGTATTACTGTACTGCCTCTGGACTCAGCAACGGATTGCAACACGGCTTGTGCTGACTTGAGGTGAAGAAGAACCCACGGTTTGCAACTTACTGTAAGTCGTTCGTACGCCGCGTGATCGATGCGGCAACGAGCTCACCCAGAAGCTATCAGGTCCCTTCTGTCAAGTCAGCTCGACTCCCTCATCATTACCGCAAGGTCTTCGTGACCCGCCCGCATACTCACCGCCGCCATCACCACCGCCTGACCACGCCGCCCTCACCTTCACCGAACACGATGCACCACCGTCATACTCATCACTGAGTTCGGGGGCGGAAGCGCCGGCGAAAGCCGGGCCCCGAGCCGAGGATGCAGAGGATGTGCTTCACTTCCTCGATCCTACACAAGATACGATCCCTTCTCTTTCGTTACGTTACGGGGTACCTCACGGGGCTCTCAGGAGGACGAACGGATTGTTTGCAGATCACTTGCTCGCGGCACGGAGGACCGTTTTAATTCCTGGCGAGTATTACAAAGGCGGTGTCAGTTTGAGCCCGCGACCTGTGGAAGGTGAAGAGGAAGAAATTCGGAAGGCAAAGGTCAGAAGATGGATGGTGGCTTGTAAGGTTGCGGAGTAAGTATCCGCGCTTATTGTGATGAGATTATCGGGGAAGAACATGGTGGAGCCGCCGAATGATCATTGCTAAGCATCGCTGTCTATATAGATATGATGTCGCACTGTTCTATCTCGGACAAGCCGACTACGATCTCGACAGAGCCGTCGAAGCTTATCAAGCAGATGACCGGTGGGAGAAGGAGCATCCCATGGGGCCAGATTCGACCAAAGGTAAGCCTAAACAGAGTCGTGGGAGAATAAGGTTCGCAATCGGAGGAGGCATCATCGGTCAGCTGTCTTGATCCTTTCAATTCAGGCGCAACGTATTTCCAAATCTCAGCAATACTCAGTCTATTCACAGTAATTCAAGCGAAACATGACAGCAGCCTGTCTTGATTCTGTGTAATCTCGACAGCATCGTCCGTTTCAATGAAATGGATTACGGCAGTCATAATAAGAGAAACACGACATGAGAGAGCAAGCGTGGCGCTAGAGATGGATATAAAGCGGTATATACACACCACAAACGAGATAGTAATCAACGTTGTCAATTGCAGGATCCGATTTAGCTCGCTATTCGCATGCGGGCAGGTGAGGTCGTATTGTCCAGCTAACTCAGTACTCAAGGACTTTGATCTTCTGCAATAAGTCGGCAGAGAGTTCGTGCTTCTGGACAATGCCAAGCGAGACGAGATCACCCCAGAAAAACATTGCTCGTTCCTGAGCATAGCCCAGGTAATCGAACTCCTCTTCGTCCTCTTCACTAGGCAAGTCGTCCCCGGCTCTGAGAGCCTCGGCAACCAACCCCTCGGGTCGTTTGTCCCGTGCCTCCTGTACGACATGCGTTTTGTCTGGGCTTAACGTATCGTGTGAGATTCCTGCCGCTCCTGCTTGGTTAGTCCCTGGAACAGGGTTCTGACCTGGAGCGCTATCGACGTCGACTTCGGCCGTCTGTTGTTGCGAGAGTGTCTTGTTCATGCCTGGCACTTTAGCTTGGACGACACCCCATGCAACCCACTGCGCTGTATTGGCCACTCTCCAGATCCGAGCTTCATGCATCAGTCGTCGGATCTCGGCTTCTGTGGCCTCTGCCATCCGGTGTTCCTCTTCGGCCATCTGCGCAGGTGGAGCTCTACTATCGAGCATAAAGGTTGAGATGGAGCTTGATGGTCCGGGACTGACCGCCGTCGTTGGGGTGAGCGACGCCCGTGATTGAAACTCGGGACGATGTTGGATGTATGCTTTAATGAATCTGCGTTGCTCCTCCGGTGTGGGATAACGTTCGGTGTTCAATGCATACGGCTTTTCCGGGTCGTGGTAGTTGTAGCACCACTCTGTCTACACGGTCTAAGTTAGGCCCAAAGTATACAGGCGGGTTAGGGTCACTTACGAAATGATTCGCAAATTCTAAGCCAGGCACATTGGCCGAGGCGTATTCAAAATCGATAACGACCAGTTGCTTATGTTCGTTTGCCGGCAGCAACAATGGAGACTCTCCACTAGGCTTCAAGCGCAGTAAATTGCCATATTGGGTCTAATACTGGTCAGATGGATTTGCTCCCAAAATGGACAAGCAGGACTTACATCGTTATGTGCAAAGACCAGATGCTGCCTGATGCCTGCTGTACCTCCATATCGTGCATCGAGCCACTGTCTATAGCGTTCGACCGTCTGCCGGAAGACAGACCACTGGACACCGCAGATCGGGCCTCGTTGATTCAAAAGCTGATTGCGAGACCCATTCACTCCCTGTTCGCCGGGTAGTACTTGTCCCTCTATCCACGATGTCACCTCTTCACATCTCTCTACCCACTTGTCCCAGTTTCTCCATACAAATGCTCCAGCCTCACGCTCTTCTTCGAGGAGTTCAACGCCGTCATGTAGTTCTCGCATACGCTTGGCTATCTGCTTCGACGTTTCCGGGATTCGGAGATCGTGGGCCGTCAGTGTCCGCGCGTAGAAGAATTCCTCAAACCTGCCGTTGAGGAAGGTACCAAGCAAACGAGGCCCGATCTTCTTGCGAGCAAGGCGTCGGAGAATCTGCAGTTCGTTCTCTCTATCGATCAAGTGTTCAACCTGGGGCCCGTAAATCCGAAGCAACAATTTTCTATTCGAGGTCAGGACGGAAGACACCGCCATTCAAGGCATTGATGACTTACTGGGGAGGCTTCTTGGGCACGAGAGACACCGTACTACCTCGAGGATCAGACGGTGTGTCTGGAAGGTGCTTTGGCGGCGACACTACGTAGACAGCATTGGTGAGGGCTCCGCTCAATCTCTCGACTTCAATGTCTGCGCCACGATTCAAAGGAACTCTCCGCCACCCTTTCAGGCGTAAGGTGTGAGCCAAGCGGACGATTTCATTCTTGAATTCCACCCAGCCCTCTTTATCCTCGGCGGATCGCTTGCCTTTGCCGGGCAGATCGATCTCCGATTCGGCCGCACCACCAGTGTAGGCTAAAGTCTTCGAGTTATCTAAGACAACCTCAGCTGTAGGAATCAGGGCGTCGCCATCTTGATAATCTGAATCCGAGGAGACCGTATTGGAACCCTTCCTCAGCTTCCAGATTGACGAAGTCCGTCGTCGAGGGAAGTAAGAGGTTTGCCGCTCGTGCGAAGGGGTAGGTTTCTTGTCGATTTCGAGCATCACGTGATCAGCAAGGATCTGTTCAAGCTTATTCAAGGCCTGGGCTCCCTCTGACGCTTCGGAGGGACTTCTCGACCTTTCATGGGTGCTTCCCGGTACGCCTGCGCCCTGCGTATCCTCCAAGGCAGGCAGGGCGACTGTGGATGATGGGTATGCGGGTCTTTTCGACTGGGACTTATGTCGAGCCCTCTTCAATCTCTCTGCTTGCAGCCACTCCAGAACCTTGGCCACGAGCCCACCACTTGAGTCATCATTATCAAGACTGACGGCTGTATTCTCTTGCTTGCGAGCCATTCCATTCTCAGCTTGCGCAAAGTTTGATCCCAGGCTGCTTTTGCTTGTCATCGGTTGTAATGAGGATGTCGACTTCTGCATATTCGACCGTCCTGATACCGTTCTACCCATTCTCGCACGGTGTTGTTTCGAAGCAGACGAAGCAGCGACGCTGGAGGATTCGGCAATGTCGGTGAGGGACAACGAGGAAACCTCAGTACCCTCAGTGACCGGTTCGGCGACGGTCACAGCTACGTAGAAATGAATGTGAGCGGCGCGAACTACTCGATACGGATAGAAAGTCTCAACGATGGCGTAGATGAAGATGGAGATAGTGACTAGGGGCTGGTTCTAACGTAGACAATGCGGTACTTCAGCCCGTCCACCGGTTTGATGTCAAGCATGCCAAAGATCTGGAAATGCAGCCACTGTCCAAGGAACCACTCCCCCAAGAGCAGGAACCAGGTTGTCACATCCTCTGTGGTAGCGAGGTTCTCCCGTGGTAGTGTTCCGGGGAAGGACAGCAGGAAAGAGCAATTCCTAGTCTAAGAGAATGCACGAAGTGGGGAGCTTGGTGGATGAATATGTTGTAGGAAAAATCAGCCCACGAGAAGCTGGCTCACCTTTATTGCCGCCCGTCCTGGGCGACGGTGCAACGCCCACCATTGCCGACTGCTCAGATGGAGCCATAAGGTATGGTCTTTGATCTTCGACAATGCGACAGCCTAAGCGGGGTCAGGATAAGGTATTGGTAAGGGAAAAGGACATGGAAAGGAAAGCGATGGAGATAAAGCGGGCGTGCGCACGTCCAAAATCAAAAGCCCTACCCAGGGTAAGGTACCGGGTATTTTAAACCTTACCTAAGGTCCGGTAAATCAAGCTCGCAAGCTGGAAGATAAAGCCTGCTGGTCGCCCGTAAATGCCTGTAGATGCCTGTAGATGCCTCTATCTAAGGTACCTCAAGCATGAAGATGATTTCTAGCTCTCCCTACCTTACCTACCTCCTGGTAACAAACCAAGGAACAGGAAAAGAAGGGATATCGTTAGAGGTGTCTGCACGTGGGGCAGGTTTTCAGCCTGTAAGGGACAGGTAAGGTATGTACAAAGTACACCTGCAGTACCTTACCTTTAGTCTGACCAAAACTTTACTTACCTTATCGATAAGGATAAGATAAGGTAAGGTACAGTAATATATACTTTGTAAGTTACAGTACCTTAGTACCTTAAGGTAGGTATGCCGGCGAATAACAATACCTTACCTATCTTACAGTTGGCCCAAGTACAAAACACTTTGAATCTTGGAAGGGGCAGAACAGGTCACAGTGACTCAGTGAGTCAAAACTCAAGACCTGCTAAGGTTTCACTGCATTTGCCATGTACAGTATGTGACATTGCGCCTCTAGGTAGGTAATAACAATAACCCCCCGGTCCATCCCCGTACAGCATGGCCCTGCAGTAACGCATTGTCTTCCCAAAGCTCCGTCCCCGCCCAGCCATTCCCGGACGCATACCGAATGGTCAAGTAGAAATATGAATATAGTACAAGTCGTAAGTGACAAGGGTGATCACCATTGCACACCCAGTGATGCAATAGTAAGGGGGGCCATGAAAGAGTCTTTTCCCTACCTTACCTTATTCCACTGCCCACTCGAGAACTTCCAAAGCACACATGACGAGGACGAGAGTTGAAGGCAAGATCCTATGACGAGTCAGTATCGACGAGAACAGTGTCAGTTCGGAAGGACGGTCATCAGCGTACCAGACCACATAGCTTTGGAAAAGCAGTTTGGACATAGCCCCCATATATACCCCGTTGATCTGGCATATCTGAGCGAGCTGCAGCGCGCTGGGCGCTCCGGTAAGGAGGAAGCAGACCACGACGAAGATGGGGTCGTCCAGAATGCTGACCGGAATATACTTGGCTGCCAGCGCTAGAAGCGGGCCCATGATAATGATTGGAAGCAGCATTCGACTCAACAAGGATGCAATCAGGAGCTTCTTCTCTTCCTTCTCCTCGTCCAGCCCGTTCTCCACTTGAGTCGGGAGAGTGTTTCTGGCCAGGTTCGCGCCCAAAACGACCAGGATGAGAGGAACCGCAACACCTCCACTCTGACTCACCGCGCGGGTGACCGAGTTGTTGATGAAAGTACCTTCGGTGAAAAAGAGCCGCTGCAGCGAGGGAACGGACGCCACGATGATCGCTGCCAGCATTGCCCACAGCGGTGGGTTCATGAAGCCCCAGACACCTTGCAAGAAATGGCTGACGGCTGCGTAAAATCTGGCGAGGCCTTTCTGCACAGGCCTTGGAAAGGCTCGGAATGATCTCCCGAGGAACCCTTGCACATGGCTCGACCCTCTCGAGACAACCCGGTGGATGCCTATCCTGGCGCGAATGGGCCAACCTCTCAGACCATCCGGTATCTCATCGTCGGTAGGGTAACTGGATGAGGCGATACTCGGAAACGAGGTTATGCGGTTACTATACCCATCCCTTGAGATGGCATTGCCATTGAGTGGCGTCACCAGTAATCCGTGGGCTGAGTTTGGCTTCGCATGCCCAGTCGACGACGCCTCAGAGGCTACTGATGACGAATATCGCTGGTGCGTCACCGGTGTATGACCACCTGAGTCGAATTCTGATTCAGTGCGAGAGTTGGTCCCAGCCCGGCTGACCACCTCTCCATTGCCCGCTGTCTGATCTTTGTGCTGCCTTTGCGATGCAGCGTGCTCGTCAGCGTCTTCTTCGAAATCCGAATCGTCGTGATAAATTCCGCGCCCTTGTTCGACCCTGGAGCTGGTATGCTCGTCCTCATCCTGAACCTTATCCGCAGGAGCGAGTAGAACGTTATAACCCCAGCTCCATCGCAAGAGTTGCCCGAGTTGTTGAAAAATGAGAAGGTAAAGGATACCTCGCGCAGCGACTTCATCATCGTTATCACCAGGGATTCTGTCCCAATGAAGGCCCTTCAGCGTTTGCGATAGGGAGATCACTAGTGATATGGGCAAGGAGTTGGAGTTGCCAAAAACCTGCATACTCTGTCAGGTCCACTCTGGCGCTAGTGGACAGAAACTTACCCCCATGGCAATGACAAAGTTCCCTGGCCTTTTCTTGAGCCCGAAGAGTTTCGCCATGGCCACGGAACCCATGTAGGACACCAGGGTCTGGACGGCAAAGATGATGGGAATCACTGCCAGCTCACCCAATTTGTCCGCTGTCAGTTGTGACGCGAGCTTGGTGAAGACTACAACGCATTTTAGCACACCAAAGCCTCTCTCCATCGGGCCTGCGAGGGACAACCTACTCAGGCAAGGAGTGAAGAGCGTGACATTCAGATTGGCAACGAACTTCTGCATCTCCGCATCGAACATTCCCATCCGAGCGACGATGTAGCCGGGCAAGCTCACACATACCACCTCCAGTACCGCTTCGAAAACGAGTAGAATGAGATGGCCGATAGCCGGGTGTGACGAGTGGCGAGGGAGGGTGCCGCTTGCGAGGACACTGTAGATATTTGGAGAGTAGGCGGAATGCGAGGCTAAGGCTCCGAGGTTGGTTGCATTGCCATTGCTGTAACTGTTTGCCCAAGACATGGCTGCGTTCGCACGCCAGTAAGAGGTCGGAGTTGTGAAGAAGGGCATGATTGCGAATGCGAAGACGAAGACGGTAAGAGGTAAGAGGTAAGAGGTAAGAGGGCTCTCCGAGCGGTGATCGGGGAGGGTATCTCGTAGCGAGAAAGGCAATTGTGTCTTGGTGGACTACATTCCAACTGTTTACCTATCTTCAGGTCTCGAGAAGGAGATGGGTGATGATGTTGTGTGTTGTGCTGAAGAGAGGGTAGTACAAGTTCTCAGATGCACCTTCCAGCTTCGTGTGCGGAGGATAACCGGCTTGTATGTTGTCATTTGGTCTGCCGTAATTTATTCTGTGTACAGTACCTAAGGTAGCTAGACTGCTTACGTAAGGTAGAGGCCATCCACCTTACCAGTGTCTCTAAGATTTCCCCCGGCGAGGGCCAAAGGTCCGGAGCATTTGAGATAGAATCCTCAGCGGTCAATACCTGGTAGTTATGAGTGTTTAGATTAATCCTAAAACCAGAGAATTGTAGCTCACTGCTATGTAGTACTGTACAATGAGGTCGCGGAAACTTCTATAGACACAGAGTCAATATCGCGCGTTCCAACTTGTACTTGTAGGTACAGTACATACTTCCAGGTTGTAAGTGGATTGTTGGCAGACAGGAACACCATCGTGTATACCTTACAGTAACTCTTGGTCTATCGTCAACACTACTACCTTATTAAACACCATCATTCCGTCGCTTCTCTCCCCCCCCTGGTCTTCGCTTCGTGGACAGTAGTCAAAACTCGTCTCTGCTTGAGGGTTCTGTCAAGCTGCGCGCCTCTGAGCATCCGGTTGAAAGTGCTCTTGTCTGGTCCCATCCACTGATACCGGCCATACCGTAGCTGGTGGACAGTCTATCCTGCACGAAAAGGGCCCGACCCAGTTGGGTGCAAGCTGCAATGGCGGACGCTACTACGGACGGTGATGTCCATGCTACGAATGGGCCTTCCTCCGTGTCAGACCCGACCGACGTCCTGGCCAATACGCAAGCCACCGATTTTGCCCTACAACCCGCGACGGACCCGAGTCCTCGAATCCCGTTCCTGCGCTCTACCTCAGACTTTCCTGCCACCGCAAGCATGACGGCCTCCTCGACTCCGCTCGGCACTTTGAACGCTGCTCGACGTCCTGTCATTCCTCCATCATCGCATTCGAGCATGCGAACTGGAGGTCTCCCCGAAGATATGCAAGCGAAGATGAAGGCCTTCCACCTCTCGAGGCGAGGCGCGCCACCAGCTCCGAACATGGCCATGCCCGGTAACCCTGTGCATTCGATTTCCACCAACACTATCCCGACCGTTCCAGGCTTGATCCCGAGCGTGCCGGTTGCCGGAGGCAGTGGGCCGCCACGTCAGACGGCACAAGCCCCGGTGATGGGAATTCCCGGCGGCTTGAGGTTACCGCCAAGTACACGGCCGCAAGCACAGAATTGGATCTCGGCCCCTGCAGTGCCGCGCGCAACGGTGGGCTCGAAGCCATCCTTGGCGGCAAAGAGAGGGATGGGCCGCGGTTTGAAGTTGTCAGACGTGTCACAAGCGGCAGCGCCTTCAAGTGGCCTCGGCGTTCCGGCTGGCTTGCCGGGTAGCGTGGCGACGGCGGGGACAGGGTCCGCAAATGGAACGAATCCTGGGGCAAATTCGGAAACTCATGCCGGAGGAGGGCCGTCGGGCTCTCTTTTCAATAAGTTCTCGGACTTTGTCGACACTGCGGCGGGAACCCTCAAGTTCAAAGGTAAAGCTGTCATTCACGGGAAAGGCATCGACTTCTCGAGTGGAAGTAGCTTCAGTATCTCCCTCGATGAAGTGGACAGTCTGGAAGAACTAGGGAAAGGGAACTATGGGACAGTCTACAAAGTCCGGCATAGTCGTCCACAGATGAGGAGGCCGGGGCAAGGCTTAAGCGGAAATCGACCGTATCCATCCATGTCAGCATCCTCAACAGCTACATCTTCCGCAACTACCCCGGCCTCGGCGGATTCGAGTGACCATGCACCTTCGCAAACTGCTGCCTCCTGCACGCCGACAGGCAGTCAAAGCAACACTACCGGAATTGTAATGGCGATGAAGGAGATCAGGTTGGAACTCGACGAGGCCAAGTTTGCTGCCATCATTATGGAGTTGGATGTCCTGCACCGCTGCGTATCGCCTTTCATTATCGACTTTTATGGTGCATTCTTCCAGGAAGGTGCAGTCTATATCTGCATGGAGTACATGGATGGCGGGTCCGTTGATAAACTCTACGGGGATGGCGTACCAGAAGCTGTTCTGCGTAAGATCACGCTCTGCACGGTGATGGGTCTCAAGGCGCTGAAGGATGACCATAACATAATTCACCGCGATGTGAAGCCGACAAATATCCTGGTCAACAGCCGGGGCCAGGTGAAGATCTGTGACTTTGGCGTGAGCGGAAACTTAGTCGCGAGTATCGCGAAGACTAACATCGGTTGCCAAAGCTACATGGCTCCGGAGCGTATTGCAAGCGGTGGGATCGCTCAAGCCGGTGCGAACCCAGGTGGGGGTACCTACAGTGTGCAGAGTGATATCTGGAGCCTTGGGCTGAGTATAATCGAATGCGCCATGGGCCGCTACCCTTATCCACCTGAAACTTACAACAACATCTTCAGTCAGCTAAGTGTAATCGCCCGCTTATCATTCTGCTATATACGGTCGAGACACTAACGTCATTGAAATAGGCTATCGTAGATGGCGAGCCGCCAGACCTGCCGGCGGAGGGCTTCTCAAACAACGCGCGCGACTTTGTACGGCGTTGTCTGCACAAAGTGCCGAAGCTTCGGCCCACCTACGCCATGCTTCTGCGGCACGCTTGGCTTTCTCCACTGATGAAGCCTCCTAGCATCTCGGAGGAGGACGAGGATACGGAAGCCTTCTCATCAACTTCCGATGGGGAAACCCCGATAACTGCTGATGGTGAAGTTTCCGCGTGGGTCATCGGCGCGATGGAGAGGCGGAGAACCGGGACGGCGGGCAAAGGGCAGAAACCAGCCCTTCACGCTGCTCCACTCGACGCAATGCCGAGTCCCTCAAGTGAACAGGAAGACAGCTTGAGTTGAGTTTAAACCTACCTTGCTGTTGACTGCATGTGGCTATTGCAAAAGCCCGAGCGTCGCGGGGGAGACCAGGCTCACCGAACATCGTCAGCTTGGTGTCCTTAACAATGCAGCACCCGTTTGGTCCCGGTTAGGTGAAACTGTACACGTCTCTTTGGAAGTGTCATATAGCAGCAGCAGCAGCACACCTTGCTAGAGTAACGTTACCCATGGGAGCATGTAATTATCTGATAGCCTCTGAGACGAAGTCAAGCCATTAGATGATACGGAGTATCATGGCCACGCTCGAGAAGGCCTCCGGTACGGAATAGGACGTCACAAGTCATCTATCAAGGATCTGGCAGCAAGTCATTCCTTGAGAACAATCTGATCCCTATACTCAAAACAATTACAATCACGAAAACAGTGAAAAAGCATTGTCAAAGTAGGGCTACCTTTGTTCAGATCGATTCTACTATCGTACCTGTAATTGCGTTCCTACGAATGGAGACGAAACGAACAATTTGTAATTTGAGTCAGCCAAGTTCGTGATACAACATAGTCAGGATACCAGTATATAATCCAAATCCCCCCTATACATACCCTCTTATTCCATCCGTCCTGAACCATAAACAGTCAAACAGTCACACCCATATGTGGAACCAGTAGCGCGCAACGCCCAATTACAGTACCGCCGCTCAATTACATCGAAGGCCGCCCTCGGAGGTTTCTATTACCGCCGCACCATTGGTTCCTCCGAATGCGCCTCCACGCCATGAAAGTCTCCGTCAAGTTCATACCGTGGCTCCAACTGTTCATCGGCGAGCTCGTGATGCTGCTGCTGACCTCTGGGGATCTGGCCGTCTCCTGACAATTCTGATTTCTCCCAACAGCCACTGCCAAAGTTATGTCGTTTTCGGCGCCGCCACAGGCAGAAAGAGATGGTGGCGGCGGTGATTCCGAGCAGCCCCACGCCGCCGACTGCGCCGCCGACTGCTGGCCGACGCGCGAGGTTGGTTGTGAAGAGGTGCCTGATGAAGGCGTGGGAGGTGCCGTGCTTACAAGGTTGTGATCGCCGTTCGACATAGGAGTGGATGGGCCCGATGTGGTGGCCGAATAGCGAGCTACAGTCCGCGAGAAGACCTGCGACAAGGCCGTGTTGTTGAATCCTCCCGACGGCTGTCTCATCGTCGCACCGCCAGAGGCACTGCTAGCACGTCAGGGTCGATACGAGTACATTCAGGTTGGTTGATATGCTGACCTTCCACCAATAATATTATAGACCACCTGCGGCACGCCGTACGGTTCGACGACGCTCCTGTACTGATCCAACCATGTGAGCGTTGTGGTGTCGAGCAGCCTGATGGCGGGGTATGAGGTGTTGCACGTTTGTCCGTTCACCTGGTTAGAGCCCAGATTCACACCTCCTCCCAACACCAGCATCTGACGATCTCCGCGTATCTGACACGTCATACCCTTGCGGCCTATTTGACCCGGTAAGTTGGCTTCTATGTTCGTAGCCTGGTCGTCGACTTTGATCCAGGGAAACGAGGGAATGCTGAGGACATAGACGTCTTCGAATGCCCTGCCCTTGAAGAGACTCCAACCGCCGTAGATCGTGATCTGGAACGAGGAGTCGTCCGGCGCTGCCGATACCACTGAGCAGAACTCGGAACGTCGACTGGGGATGTCGCCGCTCGCTGTAACGTTGAACCTGGTCAAGGTATCAGCATACTTTCCTGTAAATACCGGTGAATGGAGCTAGGACATGCCAAGTATTTGAGTCAATGTCATAGAGCATTATCTGATCCATCAGCCGCAGATCCCAGGACCACCCATGGAGTTGCGAATCGACACGTGAGGTCTGCAAGCGCGATTAATATGCATCCTGGGGACCCATGTATCATACCCACTTACATCGTACCCCCGAAAGGCGATTAAGATACCAGCTTTGCCGTATCGCAGGTATTGCATGGTCGACCCCATCGTACCAGGGGTATCATTCTGCGTTTGATTCGTCCAGGAGAGATGTTGAGGATCAGAATTAAAGATTACCATACCCCAAGTAGAGTCCCAGCCTCCATTGAGGAACTCAAGCCTTGGTTGGTGCCCGTGGTGCTGGTATGCATGGACCGGTCTCGATTGCGTTTGTTCAGTTTTCCACCGGAAACCGTCACGTTGCTCCATTAGGTGGTTGAGGAGTTGAATAGCCAGGTGCTGTCTTGCCTGCTGTCGTCATGGAAGAATCCACCGAAGGAGTACAGCCCTGTTTGGTCAGCACTGGTGAAGAAGGCGCCGGTCCCAGTCCATTGGGAATCTGCCGGTGCCGCTATTGAGCGTAAGACGTTGCTAGGGATTGCAGTGTCGACTAGGAAAAATGTATTAAGATCGAGCCAGTATAGTTTCTGTTCTGTTGATACCGTTAGATACAGCATTGGAAGGTTGAGGGGGGCAGTGCACCAGCGGTGGTAGTGTCTCCTCCCTGAAACGTATATTGACCGCCCATGAAGTAAAGACGATTGCCAAGAATTGCGCTTCGTTGATTGTACAAGTAGCAAAGGTCGCCCTGTGCAGGCTGTATGGGATCTCGTTGAACAACATGAGGGGCCTCGACAGCTTCGTGACAGCGGGAGAAACACTGTATCATACCAAGGTGGAACACCGAGCCAGCAGATCTGAATAAACCCCGATACATTCCGATCTACTGACCAAATGTGCTGATTCAAAAGAAAAGACAGTCAAGAGAAGGATCAAAGCAAGGAGTCATCGCAGGAAGCGCATCTTGCCATGAAGAGCAAAAGCTTTGGGTATGTTGTGAAGAAGAGGAGAAGAGCAGGAGTTCATGGAAAAGCGCCCCGGGCTTCAACCGTCTTTCCTACAGGGGAATATTAATAACCTATACGTTACGTTAATCCTCGCCGAACGACAGAGAAGGCTGTTACCCAAGCCATAGCCCGCTACGGTTAGGTAGGTAGCCTCAGGCCGATCCGCTTATCAACAGATCATAATTGGTGACCCCAGCCCATGGGAGGAGCCGAACAGGAAATGTGTCTGAAGTCAAGTACCTATGTAAGGTAGTAACGTTACCTGAACAATGAATATATACGAAGTAATATTGATAGATAGAGATGACATAAGGCTTGAGAATCAGTACCTAAGGTACAAATACCTTACCTAGGTGAGGTAAACTTATTGCTTGACACCTGCAGGTGGAAAATGAGATTGCAATATTAATGTCCATTCGCATAAAACACTTGAGCATACACAAAGTGTGAGCACAGGGCAACAACAGATGGGAAATTTCATGTGGAAGCCACACAGTTGTCGGCACGAAGAGATTGTGTGGGGAGGAGATATCTCCATAAATGAATGTTAAGGTAAGGTAACGAGGTAGCTGCGGCTCAAAAGGGCCAGTGGATTAAGTCTGCACGTTACAATTACTCACTGAGATATGGATTTGTGTATGCAAATAGTAGGAAATTTTAAAATGAACATGCCTCTATGGCGCAGTGGTAACGCGTTGCACTTGTAGACCTTTCAAGGTACTGAGATGCAAAGATCTCTAGTTCAATTCTGGATGGAGGCAGTTTATTTTGTTTTTTCAATCTCTGCATTTGGCTTTGGTCCAAAAGGAGTACATTATTATTATGTGCACACAATTATATGAATGAGACTCGTTGTATCCTGGGCAGGCAAGTCCTTCTAGTATGCAAGACATTGGAAACTACCTGTTCTATCCATTCACTGCGCCCAATGTATTGTTTTAGAACCATAAGGTATTGACCTCTAGCAACTGTCCATGTCCTTCTCCTGAGGTCGAAAGGTATTGGGTATTATCAAAAAGGAGATTACAAGAATTCAGAATGATATAAATACTCACTTGCTGTACTCTAACACATTTCCCTGTTACTCAGGCAACCCTCCCTGTCAGGTCACCTCACTGTTGCTTATTTTGTGATGTCAAAACAGCTAGAATTATTGAAATATTCACATTATTAAATTAATTACATGAAAACTGAATAATTCATGATCATTTTCTTTCAAATCAGCTTTACAAATCCAACTTTATTTCTTAATGCATGATATTTAACTGATTTAATAATCAATTTCTTCACTTTATTCTCTTCTTTCTGCATCATAATTCTATTCTTATTGACTGTAAAAATTCAGATATCTTCAACAATCTTTTATGACTACTTCTTTTGTCACTGCTGCTGTTTCTTAAAAAGTTTCTAATTAATCTGTTATAAAACTACTCTATTCATCACAGCTGTTAGAACTGTGTTCTTTAGATTTAAGATATATAAATGTAATGATGAAGTTATATTAATAAGAATCTCATTTATAAATTGATTAATTTAAATTGCTGTATAAGATGTAATAATGATGTTGATCTAAACATCATTGAAATTTATAAGAGATGTAAAGAAAGAAGTTGTTGACTAAGAAAGATTTGAAATAATAATAGAAAAATTATACAGAATAAGTTCAGCAGTTCATTATGCATTAAGAACATTTTTAATTGTGATAGTTGTTGATTTAATTTTTTAATAATAATGCAGAAAGTTCATTTTACTGATGTTGACAACATTATAATAAAAGTGTTTATGCATCAGTTTTTTATAGATCTTAATCAATAAGCTGAAGACTTTAACATTCAGTGACTATAATAAATGAATTGAATAAAAAGAAATATTAAAAGAAAGTAAATACTCATACTATACTATGCTGTTTAGTGAAATCTCTAAACTGTGTTGTCTATAGACATATCTTGATTGAGAAAGTTACAGAAGAAGTAAAAAGAATGTTGACTGCTGTTGAGAAGCGGTGTTCTAGCTGCTTCTATGGAGCAGGGTAGGACTAGCGTCAGGGGCTGAGTGAAGACTCTGCCCACATTGACTGCAGTCAACATCCTTCCTACTTCTTCTGTAACTCTCTCGACCAAGACGTGCCCATAGGCAACACGGTTTAGGGGTTCCACTAGACGGCATAGTATAGCATGAGTATCCATTCCTTTCAATAGGTTATGAGCCCGGGTTAGCAA
>JAABUY010000674.1_pt1 | contig 56270 bp, 57 predicted proteins | sample 5560271 | NCBI WGS metagenome assembly JAABUY01 (sample SAMN10711886, study PRJNA513374) | rock metagenome | isolation source: Antarctica rocks | place: Antarctica: Victoria Land, University Valley | reverse complement strand
AGGCGGCCGAAGAGGTCCCGCGGCACCCATAGCGGCTCGCCGCGGCTGGCGGCGGCGATTACCAAGCCGAGGGCCGCGACCAGCCCGGCCGTGCTTCGGGCGAACAGCGGTGGCCAGTCGTGCAGCACGAACTTGAGCACGGTCCAGTTCAGGCCCCATCCGATCGCTGTCGCCAGGAGATATAGCTGCCCCATGCGATAGGCTCTGAGCGATGAGTCGGACATATCGGTACGGCCATCCGTCTTGGGTCATGATGGTTTGGTAGTCCGACGACACCCAGGAAGCGAGCAGGAAGCGCAACCCGGTCCCACGCGCTCGCGACCTCGACCCTCCATTCGAGTCCAGCACGATGCGGGCCCGCTGCTGTGGGGGCCCTTGGAGGTCGACCCCGGTTGAGGCTAGACAGGCCCATGCCGACCGCGCCGCCCATCACCTCCGTCCGCCGGCCGCGCGCCTCCGCGCCCCGCATCCTGGTTTTCGACTCGGGCCTCGGCGGCCTCACGGTCTTCAGCGAGGTCGTCCGGCTGCGGCCCGAAGCCGATTACCTCTATGCGGCCGACGATGCCGTCTTTCCCTATGGAGCGCTCAGCCAACAGGCCCTCGTCGACCGGGTGCTGCCCCTGATGGAACGGCTTATCGCGCGGCATCGGCCCGACGTCGTGGTGATCGCGTGCAACACCGCCTCCACGGCCGTGCTGCCGCCCCTTCGATCCCGCTGGCCCGACCTCGCCTTCGTGGGCACGGTCCCGGCGATCAAGCCCGCATCTGCAGCGTCGCGGACCCGGCGGGTCAGCGTGCTGGCGACGCCCGGCACGGTCGAAGGCGACTATACGCGCGACCTCGTCCACAGCTTCGCCGATGGCTGCGCGGTCGATCTCGTCGGGGCTCCACGTTTGGCGGCACTGGCCGAAGCCGCGATGCGGGGCGAGGCCGTGCAGGACGAGGACATTGCAGCCGAGATCGCACCCGCCTTCGTGGATCGCGGCGGACGGCGGACCGACGTCGTCGTCCTGGCCTGCACGCACTACCCTCTGCTACTGCCTCGACTGGAGCGTCTGGCGCCATGGCGGGTCGCCTTCGTGGACCCGGCGCCCGCGATCGCCCGGCGGGTCGACGCCGTGCTGGCCGAACGGGGCCACGCGTCGGTTGCCGCCCCCGGTCAGCGCGAGCCCGTGGACCAGCCCGACCGAGGCGCCGTCCTGTTCACCTCGCGCCGGGAGCCCGGCCCGGCACTGGCAAGAGTCCTCGCCGAGTGCGGCCTCGGCACTGCCGCAACCGCATGGGACGACGTCGAACAACCTGCTCTTCCCGGTCACCCGGAGGTCTCGTCTCCGGGCTGAAGCGATCGAATGCCCGCCTTCCGCCGCCGCGCCTCCGAAACCTACTCGGCCGCCTGCTGGCGAGGCGCCGCGTCGTTGCCCTGTGCGGTCGAGCCGTCCGTGTAGGTCTCATGCCTGAGAGCCTCGTGGGGGGCCGCGCGGCCGGGAAGCGGCGGCAGAGCCTTGGCCTTCTCGAGATCGATGCCGGCACCCTGGGCGACCCGCGTGCCGTAGTCCTCGTCGCAGTGCCAGAAGTGCCAGACCATGCGGAGCCGGATGGCCTCGGGGCAGGCCTTCATATCGTCGACCAGGTTGGCGATCAGGTCGTCGCGCTCCCACGTCGCGAAGGTGCGATAGCGTTCGCCGGCCTGGGTATAATCGTCTGTGGTCCGGCTGGTCTGGAAGCGACCCAGGCGCCCCTCGACCGGTTGGTGGTATTCCCTGGCCGGCTTGGGGGCCTCCTTGAGGCTCTGGCCGAGCACGCCCGGTTCGTAGTTGACATGGTCGTTAGGCGTCCCATCGACCGAATAGGTCATCTGGCCGTCACGCTGGTTGGTGAAGGCACGGACGCCCGGCTGCGGCGCATTGATGGGCAGTTGCAGATAGTTGGCCCCGACCCGGTAACGCTGGGTGTCCGAATAGCTGAGCGTGCGGCCCTGCAGCATCTTGTCATCGGAGAAATCGATGCCGTCCACCAGGACGCCAGTGCCGAACGCCGACTGCTCCACCTCCGCGAAGAAGTTGGACGGCGCGCGGTCCAGCACCATGCGGCCGCAGGGCAGCAGCGGAAACTGGTCGACCGGCCAGAGCTTGGTGTCGTCGAGCGGGTCGAAGCTCAGATGGTCGTTCGGGCCGTCCGGCATGATCTGCACGGAGAACTCCCACTCGGGGAAGTTGCCCTTGGCAATGTTATCATAGAGGTCGCGCGTGGCATGGCCGACGTCGCGCGCCTGGATCTCGCGCGCCTGGGCGCTGGTCAGGTTGCGGACGCCCTGCTTCGGGGTCCAATGGAACTTGCAGAGATGCGCCACGCCCTCGGCGTTGACGAGCTTATAGGTGTTGACGCCCGAGCCTTCCATCTCCCGGTAGTTGGCCGGGATGCCCCAGGGCGACTTCAGGTGCGTCACCATGTGCAGCGATTCGGGGTGCATGCCCACGAAGTCGAAGAATCGCCAGGCCTCCTGGCGGTTGGTGACCGGATCCGGCTTGAAGGCGTGGATCATGTCGGGGAACTTGATGGCGTCCCGAATGAAGAACACCTTGAGGTTGTTGCCGACGAGGTCCCAGTTTCCATCGACCGTCTTGAACTTCACCGCGAAGCCGCGCGGGTCGCGCTCCGTCTCGGGCGACTCCTTGGCGCCGGCCACAGTCGAGAAGCGCACGAACATCGGGGTCTTGACGCCGGTCTCGTTCAGCACGCGGGCGCGGGTATACACGGACGCGGGCTGGTCGCCAATCTTGCCATAAGCCTCGAAATAGCCGTGGGCGCCGGCGCCCCGGGCATGGACGACGCGCTCCGGGATGCGCTCACGGTCGAAGTGGGTGATCTTCTCGATGAATTGATAATTCTCGAGCGTGGCGGGGCCACGCTCGCCGACCGTGCGGGTCGACTGGTTATCCCGTACCGGATGGCCTTGACGCGTGGTCAAGATCTGGTTGTCGACACTCATGAAATCCTCCAGTCGGGGCGCGGCGGGCGGGTCTGCCGAGGCGCGTGAGATCAGGCTTCGAGCGGACCCATCATGTCTGGCCCGGATTTCGCAAGTCCACAGGATTGCGGCAGCCGATGATGAGCTTTGAACTCGACGCTCGGTGGCCTTCGGAATAGCGGAAGCGATCATCGTTTTCAATGACCCCGACCGACAGACCAGGGCCTCCGCTTCGGGTCGAGATGGCTTGGGTCTCGGCGCGCTGACGTGGCGCTCCGACTTCAGGGAGGCTTCGTCCGTCCGGAGCCGGCCATGGATGGGTCGCCGCCGTGGTGTGTTGCGACTCCGGAAGCCTTCCGACCATCACCCTGAAGCGATTTCCTGCCTGACAAACGGCAGACGATCGCCGGAGACGGATGCAGACGGTGGGACGATCGTTGCCCACCGATCGCTCGTCCACGATGGGGCGCAGTTTGACCACCAGCTGGATGCACCTTGCGAGGACCTCTCCGAGCGACGGTTTGGGACAGCCGAAGCCATGCTGTCCGAGCTACATACGGTCGCACAGCTGCAGCCTGCCCCGCTGCAGCCTGCCCCGCGCCGAATCCATTAACCCCATTCAAGGTTCCACGTTTTACGGAACGCAGGACGGCTTAACTTAAGCAATCCGTAAGGCCAGTTCGACCTCACCCCCTCCATTTCTGGCCGGAATGTGGCAACTTACTGTCGCCCGCCACAAAGATGTGCTGTGCGAGCAACAGGGTTCGTAAACGCGCTTCGACAGCCGCAATAGCAGTTGCCCCGCTCGGCCGCTTGGCAATATCGTCGCTTTAGAGATCGCTCTGGAGAAAATCTCGATGTTCGCCACGAAGAAAATCATCACCGCCGCCGCCATGCTGGTCGCTGCTGCCGGCGCGGCCCACGCGGCCGACCTGCCGGCCCGCGTGGCCCCGGCCCCCTATGTCGCTCCGCTTCCGATCTTCACCTGGACCGGTGCCTATTTCGGTATCAACGCCGGTGCTGCCTTCGACAACAAGCAGCAGTTCACGACCACGGCCAACCGTACCGATGGCATCGGCAACACCAAGTTCAGCGATAGCGGCTTCTCGGCCGGTGGCCAGATCGGCTACAATTACCAGCTCGGCGGCTTCGGCGGCTTCGGCGGTCCGGGCAGCGGCCTCGTGATCGGTTTCGAGGCTGATGCCATGTACATGGACACCGGCAAATCCGTTAACACGCTCACCAACAACGGCACCGCCAGCTTCCGCTCGGGCCTGGATTTCCTCGGTACCGCCCGCGGTCGCCTCGGCTATGCGTTCAACCAGTTCCTGATCTATGGAACGGGAGGCTTCGCCTACGGCGACGTCAACAGCCGCGTCGTCAGCGTGTTCAACGGCACGACCTCGAACGCCAGCGCAAGTGGCTTCAACACGGGCTACGCCTACGGCGGCGGCATCGAATACGCCCTACCCACCAGCTCGTTCCTGAACTTCTTCCACTCCAGCGCCGTGACCCTGAAGCTCGAATATCTGCGCTACGAACTCGACAGTTCCAACCTGCGTGACACGTCGGTCAACACCGTCAACCTGCAGCCGGGCCTCAAGGTCAAGAACGAGGGCAACATTGCCCGCGTCGGCCTGAACTACAAGTTCTAGTCTCTACGATTGCCGACGCCCGCAGAAGAGCGGAGCCGGCGGTTGGATTGAGCACGGCGAAAGGCTGGCCCTAGGCCAGCCTTTCGCATTCCTGACGTTGTCGCCGAACGATGAACCTCCGCCCGCCGCCCGGCCGCGAGGTGCGCGAATGGGTGCCTTGATACAGGGCCTGTTCAGTCCCGGACGCCATCGACGAAAATGTGCTCTCCCCAGGTGAGACGGGACGGATCGTCGAGGCTCCCGGCCGACACGGAGACATGCCGGCCGTCACCCGGCGCCCAGAACAGTTGCGATCCGCAGACCGAACAGAAACCCCTGCTGGCCATCGGCGACGACCTGAACCACTTGAGCTTTCGGCCGCTGGTTTCGAGGTGCTCGGGCGCGCAGGCCGTGTAGGCACCGACGCTCGTGGTGGACCTTCTGCACATGGCGCAGTGGCAGGTCGTCACCTGCCTCAGCGGACCGCGGATTTCAAAACGCACCGCTCCGCACAGGCAGCCTCCGCTCGCCGCCGCTGTGCCCTCGATTTGGGGCTTGGGTCGTTGCACCACGCGGTTCCCTCCTCGCTCTTGACAACCGGATGATAGGACTACATCTCTAGTCATATCGTCATTCCAGGTGGGGAGCAAGGTCATGGGCCGCACATCGTCCTTCTGGTTCGAAATTTTCCGCACAGCCCGCGACCGTCGCCGCGCGCTCGCCAGCCTGCGGCTATTGAGCGACCATCACCTCGCGGATATCGGGCTCGAGCGGGGCGAAATAGACGCCTACGTCCGGCTGGGCTTTCCGTGGCCAGTACCGGCCGCCACCCCGACCCCTCTCTTCGCACCGACGCTGCAGGGCTGTGGCTGATGCCCGACGGGGCAGAACTGTCCTTCGCGGACGCGGCGCGCTGCCTCGCCGACCTCGGCCACCCGCAGCGGCTCGAGGCCTTCCGGCTGCTGGTCCAGGCCGGCGAGGCGGGCTTGTCGGTGGGCGACATCGAGCGCCATCTCGCGATCCCGCGCTCGACCCTGGCCCACCACCTCTCCCAGCTCGTCGCCTCAGGTCTCGTGACGCAGACGCGCGAAGGCCGGGTGCAGCGCTGCCGCGTTGCTGCCGGCCGCACCCGTGCCCTGCTGAGCGTGCTCGGGGACTGTTGCGAGGGGTTGCCGGATCTGCTGGACCTGCCCGGCGCGGCCGCCCAATACCCGGGCAGGGGAGACGGACCGTGACGACCCTGCATCCTGGCGGATGCCTCGGCGGCAAGGTGCGGTTCGAGGCGGCGGCGGAGCCGCTGCGGATCATGCACTGCCACTGCGTCTTCTGCCGCCGGCAGACCGGCGGTCCCTTGGCGACCTTCGCGGGCTTCAGGCGCTCGACCGGATTCACCTGGTCGCGCGGCGCCCCGGCGGTCTATCGGTCGTCACCCACCGTCCGGCGGTCGTTCTGCCGCGCCTGCGGCAGTCCACTGTCCTACGAATCCGATGGTTATCGCAACGAGATCTACCTCGTGATCGGCGCCTTCGACGAACCCGACCGGCTGCCGCCGACCGCCCACGTACACGTGGCCCAGAAGATCTCGTGGTTCGAATTCGCCGATGGCCTGCCCCGTTTCGCGGCGTCGGCCGCCGGCCCCGCCACGGCCGGGGATCTCTGAGCCGGTGCAGGGCCTGGACGCTCGGCCGGCCGTTGGGCGCCTGAGAAAGCCTCGCGCGGGAGAGGCGGGGCCGGATCGTCACGACCGACCGCGAGACGCGCAGACTCAATCGGCGTCGGCGGCCGCGGTCTTGGGTTTCAGGACCATTCGGCCACGATACATGCCACTCTTCAGGTCCACATGGTGCGGGCGGCGAAGTTCGCCCGAGTCCTTGTCCTCGACATAGGTCGGCTGCTGCAACGCATCTGCCGACCGGCGGAAACCCCGCTTCATCGGCGATGTCTTCCGTTTAGGAACGGCCATTTCGCTCTCCAATAGTACGCGGGCCGCTCCGCGAAAACGGGCAGCCGAACCCGGGTGTCTAGCCGCAAACGGCTCCCGATGCCAGCCGAAATCGCACCTCCGGCCGCGATCCGCCTTGGACGCCCATGCGTTGATGCGACGCCGACGGCCGTGTTGCAGCGCCGCAACGATGTCTGATATTCCGGGATACCTGAACGATCGAGGGGAACATCCAACAATGGCTGATGCGCAATCGCGTCCGGGCGTAAGGCGGCATCCGAGGCCGCTGTCGCCCCATCTCCAGATCTACAGGCCCATGCTGACCATGATGATGTCGATCGCGCATCGCATCACCGGGATAGCACTCTACGCCGGCACGTTGCTGCTCGCTTGGTACCTCATTGCGGCAGCCAGCGGCCCCCAAGCCTTCGCGATCGCAGCCGGCTTCTTGGGATCATGGCTCGGTCTCCTGGTCCTGTTCGGTTTCACCTGGGCACTGTTCCACCATTTGCTCGGCGGCATCCGGCACTTCATCTGGGATGCCGGTTACGGCATGGACCATCCCGAGCGGGAATGGCTGGCCCAGGGCACGCTGGCCGGCGGCATCGGGCTGACGGCGCTGGCGTGGATCTTGGTTCTGCTGCTGCGCTAGGGACGAGGGCCATGAGCGACAATCCGAACCATATGCGCACGGAGTTGCGCCGAGTCCGCTATCTCGGATCGGCCCGCTCGGGAACCGCCGGATCGGCTCATATGCGCCTGACGTCGCTGGCCCTGGTGCCGCTAACGGTCGGCTTCGTGTGGCTGGTCCTCTCGCTGCCCGGCAAGACCTATCCCGACGCCCACGCGACATTGTCGCGCCCCGTCCCGGCGATCCTGCTGCTGCTTTTCATCTTGGCCGGCATCTACCATATGCAACTCGGGATGCGGAACATCATCGAGGATTATGTTCATGGCGAACACGCCAAGGAGTGGTCCTTGGCCGCCAACCTGTTCTTCTGCGCTGTGGTCGGCATGGCCTGCATCTATGCCGTGCTGCGGCTGAGCTTCACCTGAGGGTTTAGTCGGCCCAGGCCGCGCGACGTTCGATTTCGGAGAAGATGTCATGGCCGAGGCGACCAGTGGGACGGGAGGAAACGGCAAGGCGGGTCCGGCCTATCCCATCACGGACCACACCTTCGACGTGCTGGTGGTGGGCGCTGGCGGAGCGGGCCTGCGCGCCACGGTGGGCTGCGCCCGAGCGGGCCTTCGTACCGCCTGCATCACCAAAGTGTTCCCGACCCGCTCCCACACGGTGGCGGCCCAGGGCGGCATTTCGGCCTCGCTCGGCAACATGGGGCCGGACGACTGGCGCTGGCACATGTACGATACGGTGAAAGGGTCGGACTGGCTCGGCGACCAGGACGCCATCGAGTACCTTTGCCGCAACGCGCCCGACGCCGTCTACGAACTCGAACATTGGGGCGTGCCGTTCTCTCGCACCGAGGACGGGAAGATCTATCAGCGCCCGTTCGGCGGCATGACGACCGACTATGGCAAGGGCACGGCCCAGCGCACCTGCGCGGCGGCCGACCGCACCGGCCATGCCATCCTGCACACACTGTACGGCCAGGCGCTCCGGGCCAAGACCGAGTTCTTCATCGAATATTTCGCCATCGACCTCATCATGGAAGAGGGCCGGTGCCGCGGGATCGTGGCCCTGAAGCTCGATGACGGCTCCATCCACCGTTTCCGTTCGAACCTCACGATCCTGGCGACCGGAGGCTATGGCCGGGCCTATTTCTCGGCGACCTCCGCCCATACCTGCACGGGCGACGGCAACGCCATGGTGCTGCGCGCCGGCCTGCCGCTGCAGGACATGGAGTTCGTGCAGTTCCACCCGACCGGCATCTACGGCGCCGGCTGCCTCATCACCGAGGGCTCACGCGGTGAGGGGGGTTATCTGACGAACTCCGAGGGCGAGCGCTTCATGGAGCGCTACGCGCCCTCGGCCAAGGACCTCGCGTCGCGTGACGTGGTGTCGCGCGCCATGACGATGGAGATCCGCGACGGGCGCGGCGTCGGCAAGAACAAGGATCACATCCACCTGCACCTGGAGCATCTCGACCCGGCCATCCTGGCCGACCGGCTGCCCGGCATCTCGGAATCCGCCAAGATCTTTGCCGGCGTCGATGTCACCAAGGAACCGATCCCGGTGCTGCCGACCGTGCATTACAACATGGGCGGCATCCCCACGAACTTTCATGGCGAAGTGCTCACGAAGGTCAACGGCGACCCGGACAGTATCGTGCCGGGCCTCATGGCGCTGGGCGAGGCCGCCTGTGTGTCGGTGCACGGCGCCAACCGCCTGGGCTCGAACTCGCTCATCGACCTCGTGGTATTCGGCCGCGCCGCCGGCCTCCGCGCCGCGGAAATCGTGACGCCGGGCGAAAAGCAGGTGGATCTGCCGAAGGGTTCCGCCGACCTGGCGCTCACGCGGCTCGACCGCTTCCGCAACGCCGGCGGCGGCACGCCCACCGCGGATCTGCGCATGACGATGCAGCGCACCATGCAGAACAATTGCGCGGTGTTCCGCACCGGGGAGGTGCTGGAAGAGGGCGTCAAGCTCATCAACGACGTGTGGCGCGGCTCGTCCGACATCCGCACGACCGACCGCTCGCTGATCTGGAATTCCGACCTGATCGAGACGCTCGAATTCGATAACCTCATCGCTCAGGCCGTGGTCACGATGGAATGCGCGGCCAACCGCGAGGAATCGCGCGGCGCCCACGCTCGCGAGGATTTCCCCAATCGCGACGACAAGACCTGGATGAAGCACACGCTGGCTTGGCTCGACTCCGACACCCATAAGGTGACGGTGGATTACAGGCCGGTGCACACCTACACGATGACCAACGACGTCCAGTATATCGAGCCCAAGGCGCGGGTGTACTAATCGGAGGTCGACGATGTCCGTCGCTGCTGGAATTGGGCATAACCGCAGAAGTGGAAGGTCGCGCGTGTACGCAATCACCTTTGATTTCGATACCGGTATGCTGGAACAGCTATATCCAAGTCCATCTTGGAAGAATGCCTGCAGCGATGTGAGGCGGTTTTTCGAGCAAAACGGCTTCGAGAACAAGCAAGGGTCCGTCTACTTTGCCCTTGATGAAATCGACGCTGTCGAGTGTGTGGCACTCGTTCAGGACCTTGCGGAAACTTATGACTGGTTCACGCCGTCCCTGAAAGACATTCGCATGTTGCGCATTGAAGAGAACAACGACCTCATGCCTATTCTGGATCGGAAGCGGCGGCGCAAGCGACCTTGAACAATGTCGCTCACCTTTTTGACGAGGCGAGCGGCCTTCCTTCACCAGCAAAGCTCTCCGGGCAAGCCTTGGCGCATGCTCCAGACAACCGCGCTAAGGCTCCCCCATGGTTGAATTCGCTCTCCCCCGCAATTCCAAGATCAAGCCCGGCAAGATCTGGCCCAAGCCCGCCTCGACCAAGGCCTTGAAGGAGTTCCGCATCTATCGCTGGGATCCGGATACTGGCGAGAACCCGCGCATCGATACCTATTTCGTCGATCGCGAGGATTGCGGCCCCATGGTGCTCGACGGCATCGTCTGGATCAAATCCAAGGTCGACCCGACCCTGGCGTTCCGCCGCTCCTGCCGCGAAGGCATCTGCGGCTCCTGCGCCATGAACATCGATGGCACCAATACGCTGGCCTGCACCAAGGGCATGGACGACGTGTCGGGGGCCGTGAAGCTTTATCCGCTACCCCATATGGAGGTCGTGAAGGACCTCGTGCCCGACCTCACGCGATTCTATGCCCAGCACGCGCTGATCGAGCCCTGGCTCAAGACCGACAGCCCGACCCCCGAGAAGGAATGGGAGCAGTCGCCGCAGTCGCGCCACGCGCTCGACGGCCTTTACGAGTGCATCCTTTGTGCTTGCTGCTCGACGTCTTGCCCGAGTTACTGGTGGAACGGAGACCGGTATCTCGGGCCCGCGGCGCTGCTGCAGGCCTACCGCTGGCTCATCGACTCGCGCGATGAGGCAACGGGCGAGCGGCTCGATGGGCTGCAGGACCCGTTCCGCCTCTATCGATGCCATTCGATCATGAATTGCGCCAAGGCCTGCCCCAAGGGACTCAACCCCGCCAAGGCGATTTCCAATATCAAGAACATGATGATCGCCCGGCAGAACTGAAATGGCCGGCGCGGGACGGAAGATCGATCGTTCGGAGCCGGTCTCGCAGCCGGCGCAGCGCCTCAGCCGAGAGGGTTCGGCACGGGTGCAGAATACACGGCTTCACCGCCTGACCGCGCGCAGCGCACTTCCCATCAACAGCGACGCGAGCCCGGCAAACAGAATGGGCGCTTGAGCCGCGTCAGGCAGGCCGAGGCGCGGCAGCACGAGCCACGCCGCGCCGATCCAGATGAGGATCGCCGCCGCGAAAGGACCGTCGTCGACGAACAGCCCGAGCACCTCGGCCGCGGTCGTCCTGAGCCAAGCCATGGCGTCCTCCTACGACAGCGCGCCGGCGAGCCGTCGCGCAGCCCGCGCCCGGCAGAGCGGCACCGCCGACAACGAGACCGCGAGAAAACCCGCGATCAGGACCGGGATCGACCAATCGGCACCCGGCCAGGGCAGGCCGGCACCCTCTCCGACCCAAAAGGTGCCGAAGGCCGCCAGGAGAACGCCGACCACGAACTTGAGAGCGTTCTCAGGCACGCTGGCGAGCGGGCGATGGAGCGCGATGCCGAGCACGGCGACGATCAGCAGGGCCGCCAGCGCCCCCAGGCTCGCGGCCAGCAGCAGGCCTGGACCGCCGGCCCCGATCGCGATCACGATGAACACCACTTCGATGCCTTCCAGCATGGTGATCTGGAACGTGGTGGCCAGGGCGACCCGGTCCCAGGCACCGCCGAGCACCCGCCCTCGCATCGCCTCCGTCTGCTTGGCAAAGGCTGCGGCCTCGTCGTGGAGCGGGATGACGCCTGCAGCGCGAAGGACCGCTTTGCGCAGCCAGCGAAGGCCGAACAAGGTCAGCAGCGTGCCAACGGCGAGTTGCAGGACGTCGAGCGGGATGCGGGTGAGCGCGGCCCCCAACAGAACGACGAGCGCGAAGAGGAGCGCGACGCCGATCGCACTGCCGGCCAGCGCACTGCGCCATCCGCGAACGGTCCCGACGGCCAGGACCACCGTCAGGGCCTCGACAAACTCGACCATCGAGGCCAGGAACGACGCCAGGATCGTCGGGGCGGCATGGGTCCAGTTGATGTCCATCAGGTCTCCTCGTCGCGTCTACGCAGGCGACGTAGCTGGACCAGCGTGGCAGCGAGCCTCAGACGTGAGGATGTCGCTTGTATGACTGCCCTTCGCTCGATCGACAGATGCACGACGAAGCGGCACGCCGTGACCGAGGCTGCGCCGGCGGCGGACATCGCCGGGGTGCCAGCGCCAGTCTCACCGTGATACACGCGATGCCAGTGCCTCCGCGACGAATGGGGTCGAGCGGACGTTTCGTTGGGTCGTGAAGCGGACGTCGCGACGGATGGTACATTGTTTCGAGAAGGCCTTCATGTCTGAATTGGGGAAGATCTACGCCGCTCGATTCCAGGGGACCGGCATCGAAAAGCGCCAGCGGGTCTGGCGGGTTCTTTGCTCGGAATTCTTTTCGAAGCTGATTCCGGCAGACGCGACGGTGCTCGATCTCGCCTGCGGCTACGGGGAGTTCATCAACAACATCCAAGCCCGCGAGAAATATGCGGTCGATTTGAACCCCGACTCGCCGGGTCACGTCGACCCGAACGTGCACTTCTTTGCGACCCCGGCCAACGAGCTCGGCTTTGCCGACGACGATGCCATGGACGTGGTTTTTACCTCCAACTTCCTGGAGCATCTTCCCGACAAACAGGCCTGCTCGGCCGTGATGCTCGAGGTGAAACGCGTGCTGCGCCCAGGCGGACGGTTCATGATCCTCGGCCCCAACATCCGCTTCGCGCATCGGGACTATTGGGATTACTACGATCATTACCTGCCGTTATCCGACCGCTCCCTGGCCGAGGGTCTGAGTCTGAACGGCTTTGCCGTCGACAGGGTGGTTCCCCAGTTCCTGCCCTATACGATGAACAACAACACGCCGACTTATGACGCGATGGTCAAAGCGTACCTGCATCTGCCGTTTGCCTGGAAGCTGTTCGGCAAGCAGTTCTTCGTGGTGGCGAGGAAGCCCTGAGGCGCTCGGCTGACCCCCCTATTGGTCCTCGGCACGCAGCCTGTAGCGGCTGCGACGATGGCGTGACATGTTGCGACCGACGTTCCCTTAGCCGAAGCGATTCCCATGGCGCATGATCCCGACGAGGCCCATCTCAGCCGCAAGGAAATCCGCCAGCTGATCGGCCGCTTCCGGGTGACCTCGGGCAAGGACTTCAAGCTCAGGCAGTTCGGCACCGCGAACCCGGTGCCGGATCTCGTCGACAAACAGCGCGCCCCGGCTCTCCTCCGGCAGGGCGTCGAGCAGCTCTCGGAGCTGCAGGAGGCGCTCTATGCCAATGCGACCTGGTCGGTGCTCCTCGTCTTCCAGGCCATGGATGCGGCCGGCAAGGATTCCACCATCAAGCATGTCATGACGGGCGTTAACCCCCAGGGCATCGCCGTGACCTCGTTCAAGCAGCCCGGCCCCGAGGATCTCGCCCACGATTTCCTCTGGCGCATCAACCGCCACCTGCCGGCCCAGGGCATGATCGGCATCTTCAACCGCTCGCACTACGAGGAGGTGCTGGTGGCCCGGGTGCACCCGGAGATCCTGGAGCGGCAGAAACTGCCGGCGTCGCTCAGCGGGGGCAAGAAGTTCTGGGATCACCGGCTCCAGGATATCGCGAGCTACGAGCGCCACCTCGGCCGCCAGGGGACGCGGGTGCTCAAGTTCTTCCTCCACGTCGGCAGGGACGAGCAGAAGAGACGCTTCCTCGACCGGCTGACCGAGCCCAACAAGAACTGGAAGTTCAGCCCCGCCGACCTCCCCGAACGCGAGCACTGGGACGACTACATGACGGCCTATGAGGCCGCGATCGCCGGCACGGCCACCGAGGATGCGCCTTGGTTCGTAGTGCCGGCCGACCAGAAGTGGTTCACGCGGCTCGTCGTGGTGGCGGCCATCACGGAGGCCTTGCGGGATCTCGACCTGTCGCGTCCCGCCGTGTCGGACGAGGTGCGGCGGAGCTTCGCCGAGGCCCGCGCGGCACTGGAGTCTGGTGATTGAGGGCCGCGAGCCCTTCCCCTCGGCGAGCCGTACCCCACCCTTCAGAGGCGACCAGCAAGGAACAGCCATGACGCTTCCGGAAACCATGACGGCCATCGCGATCTCCGAACCCGGCGGCCCGGAGGTCCTGAAGCCCGAGACCCGGCCGGTTCCCAGAGCCAAAGCCGGCGAGATCCTGATCCGGGTCGCGGCCGCGGGGGTCAACCGCCCCGACGTGGCGCAGCGCTCCGGCAGCTATCCGCCGCCGCCCGGTGCTTCCGACCTGCCGGGCCTGGAAGTCTCGGGCGTCGTGGTGGCGCTCGGCGACGGGACGGAACGCTTCGGGCTCGGCGACAAGGTCTGCGCCCTGGTTCCGGGCGGCGGCTACGCGCCCTATGTGACGACGCCCGAGCCCCAAGCCTTGCCGGTACCTGACGGCCTTTCTCTGGTCGAGGCCGCAGCCCTGCCCGAAACCTTCTTCACGGTCTGGGCCAATGTGTTCGATCACGGCCATTTGAAGAGTGGCGAGAGCTTCCTCGTCCACGGCGGCACCTCAGGCATAGGCACGACCGCGATCCAGCTCGCCAAGGCGTTCGGCGCCACCGTGCTGGCAACGGCCGGCAGCGCCGCGAAATGCGACGCGATGCGGAGGCTCGGGGCCGACCGCGCCATCGACTACCGCCAAGAGGACTTCGTCACGGTCGCGAAGCAGGAGACCGGACGCAAGGGGGTCGACGTGATCCTCGACATGGTGGGCGGCTCCTACGTCGAGCGCAACTATGCCGCCGCGGCCCAGGGGGGACGCATCGTGCAGATCGCATTCCTGGGCGGCGCCAAGGCGGAGGTGAACTTCACCCAGCTCATGATGAAACGACTCGTCCACACGGGGTCCACCATGCGACCCCGGACGGTCGCGGAAAAGGCGGAGATCGCCCGAGCACTCGAGGCAAAAGTCTGGCCCCTCATCGCGGCCGGAAAGATCAGGCCGCTGATCGACAGGACGTTTCCCCTTGCCGAAGCCGCCGCGGCCCATCGGTGGATGGAGCAGGGCGACCACGTGGGCAAGATCGTGCTCGTGGTCGAGGCCTGACACCATGCGGGACGAGGAGGTCGAACGGCCGCTGCCGAAACCGAAGCATCGGGTGGGCGAACCGCTCGACACGTTTTCGGTCGAGGAACTGCGGCTTCGCATCGCCTTGCTTCGCGAGGAGATCGCACGCCTCGAAACCGTGGTTGCGGCCAAACAGGCCTCGCGAGATGCGGCCGACGCATTCTTCAAGCGCTGAGGGTCGCGGGTGTCGGGCCGCCGTGCAGGCGATCTCGCGACCGTCAAAATGGCTTGACCACGGCCAGCGTCGCGATGACGAGCGCCAGCGCCACCACGACCGGAGCGGCGTTCTCGCTCAACGGTGCCGGCCCGCCGGTGCCGGCCTCGAGGCGGCGGAGCGCGCCCGACTGGAGGCCGTGTAGGCCGGACAACGCCACCACGAACACGAGTTTCAGGCGGAGCCAGCCTGTGGTGAACTAGCCGGCCTCGGTCGCAAGGCCGAGCCCGAGCGCCCAGACGGCCAGCATGGCGGGCGTGGTGGCGTGGCGACTCCAGCGGCGTGCCGCGGCGCGGGGCGCCGGGTGTCGGATCGCCTCGATCTGCTCGGGGGCGTTCGTGCTGGCGGTCGCGGGTCTGCTCGACGGGCGGCGCGCCACCACGCACTGGCTTGGCGCGCGGGCGCTGGCGGAGCGCTATCCCGCGGTCGAGGTCGACCCGGACGTGCTATATGTCGATGGCGGGCGGATCCTCACCTCGGCCGGGGCCGCGGCAGGGTTGGACCTTCGCCTCCACATGGTGCGGCGCGACTACGGAGCCGCGGTGGCGGCGGATGCGGCGCGCGCCGCCGTGATGCCGCTCGAAAGCGATGGTGGCCAGGCTCAGTTCATCACGCGCCCGCGGCCGGCTTCGGCCGAGACGCTCGAACCATTGCTGGCCTGGCCCGCCGAGAACCTGCACGGCCGGCTCGGCTTCAGCGACCTCGTGGTCCGCGCCGGCACGAGTTCGCGGACCTTGACGCGCCGCTTCAAGGACCAGACCGGCACGATGCCGCTGCGATGGCTCCTGACGGCTCGCGTGCGTCGCGCTCAGGCGCTACTGGAACGGACGTCGATGTCGGTCGAGCGGATCGCGACCGAGACCGGCTTCGCCACGGCCGCGACTTTGCGGGATCACTTCTTGCGCGTGGTCGGACTGACGCCGACCGCCTATCGCCGCGCCTTCGGAGGAGGAAGCACGGCCGCTCGGCACGGCTGAACCGGGTGGTTCGGTGCCGGAGGGCCGGCGCTTGCCGGACGGTCCGGTCGCAACGGCACCCTGGCGCTTTTCCATGCGCCCGGCTCGTAAGCCGCATGAACTCCCTTGCGCCGGCCAAGTGGACGCTCTATGTCGTGCGCAGTGCCGTTGATCGCGGTGCTGTCCGGTAGAGATCGATGAGAGTGGGCTCCTGCCGGACCCGCTCTTTTGCGTTTTCGGCCCATACGCCTTCGCCCGGCAAGACCGGGCCCTTTCGACGGACCATCCCCTTCTTGACTTTTCCGCCCTTTGCTTCCGCCGGTCCGCACGGCAGCCCTCCGGTCGTGGATGCCGCGCTCCTCGCCGAGCCGCGCTACGCCACGGAACACGGCGCCGCGGCTCGCGTCGGTCACGCAGCCGTCCCGGTGCTGGCCGACCTCGGCTTCCGGCTCGTGCGGGTCAAGATCTCGGCCGGCTCGCCCGCTATCTTGCAGATCATGGCCGAGCGGCCCGACGGCACGATGTCGATCGACGATTGCGAGGCCGTCAGCAAGGCTCTGTCGCCCGTGCTCGACCTCGACGATCCGGTCACGGGCGAATATCGGCTGGAGATCTCGTCGCCCGGCATCGACAGGCCCCTCGTGCGCCGCTCGGACCTCGACCGGGCCGTTGGCCACGAAGCCCGGGTCGAGTTGGCGGTCCCGATGGACGGCCGCCGGCGTTTCCGGGGCGTCATCGAGGGCACGGACGACCAGCGCCTGTTCTTGAAGCGGCTCGACGCCAAGCCCGACGAGGCCGGCACGCTGGAACTCGCCATCGCGGACATCGGCGACGCCCGCCTGGTCCTGACCGAGGACTTGATCCGCGAGGCCCTGCGGGCGCAGGCCCGGGCCGAGGCCGAGGACGGAATCGCGGGCGATGCTTCGCCGCCCGGGGTGGACGCGACCGCGACCGGTGCGGCAGCGGCATCCGACGACACGCGGCGCGGCCCCGGCCGTTTCGCCAATCGCAACAAGCAGAAGCGCGTGGTTCCGGGCGGCAGCCGGGCGCCGAAGACCGCCCGGCCGATCGGCCGCGGCTGACGCACGACCGACCCAGTCCCTAGTTTCCGCCGAGGATACCGCCATGGCCGTCAGCGCCAACAAGCTCGAACTCCTGCAGATCGCCGAAGCGGTGGCACGCGAGAAGAACATCGACCGCTCGATCGTGCTGAGTTCGATGGAGGACGCGTTGCAGAAAGCGGCGCGGTCGCGTTACGGGCAGGAGACCGAGGTCCGGGCCGAGATCGACCCGCGCACCGGGGTCACGCGGTTCTCGCGCCTGCTTCTCGTGGTCGACGAGATCGAGAACGACGCCATCCACATCAGCCTCGCGGATGCGCGCCGCAAGAACCCGGCCGCGCAGGTCGGCGACTGGATCTCCGAAACCCTGCCGCCCTTCGAGTTCGGTCGCATCGCCGGCCAGTCGGCCAAGCAGGTCATCGTCCAGAAGCTGCGCGAGGCCGAGCGCGACAAGCAATATGACGAGTACAAGGACCGTATCGCGGATATCATCAACGGCGTTGTCAAGCGGGTCGAGTACGGCAACGTGGTGGTGGACCTGTCGGGCCGCGGCGAAGCCGTGGTGCGACGCGATGAACTGATCCCGCGCGAGACGTTCCGTCCGGGCGATCGCATCCGCGCCTATGTGTACGATGTGCGGCGCGAACAGCGCGGGCCGCAGATCTTCCTGTCGCGCACCCACCCGCAGTTCATGACCAAGCTGTTCACGCAGGAGGTGCCCGAGATTTATGACGGCATCATCGAGATCAAGGCCGTGGCCCGCGACCCCGGTTCCCGCGCCAAGATCGGCGTGACGTCGCGTGACTCGTCCATCGATCCCGTCGGCGCCTGCGTGGGCATGCGCGGCTCGCGCGTGCAGGCCGTGGTCAACGAGCTCCAGGGCGAGAAGATCGACATCATCCCCTGGTCACCCGATGCGGCGACGTTCATCGTCAATGCGCTGCAGCCGGCCGAAGTCGTCAAGGTCGTACTCGACGAGGACTCGTCGCGCATCGAAGTCGTGGTGCCGGACGACCAGCTTTCGCTCGCCATCGGGCGGCGCGGCCAGAATGTGAGGCTCGCCTCGCAGTTGACCGGCTGGGACATCGACATCCTGACCGAGGCCGAGGAATCCGAGCGCCGCCAGAAGGAGTTCGTGGAACGTACCACCCTGTTCATGGAGGCGCTCGACGTCGACGAGGTCGTGGGCCAGTTGCTGGCGTCGGAAGGGTTCCGGTCGCTCGAGGAACTCGCCTATGTCGAGCCGGCAGAGTTGAATTCCATTGAAGGCTTCGACGAGGACACGGCGGCCGAGATCCAGTCGCGGGCGCGAGGCTACCTCGACGCTATTGAGGAGGGGCACGATAGCCGCCGCCGCGAACTCGGCGTCGCCGACGACCTGAAGGAGCTCGACGGCATCACCACGGCCATGATGGTGAAGCTCGGCGAGAACGACGTGAAAAACGTCGAGGATCTCGCCGGTTGCGTGCCCGACGACCTCGTGGGCTACACGGAGCGCAAGGACGGGGAAGCCACGCGAATCAGCGGCTACCTCGAAGGTTTCGAGATGTCGCGCGAGGACGCCGAAGCCCTCATCCTGGCGGCGCGCGTCAAGGCCGGCTGGATCGAGGCCGAGCCGGAGCCCGTCGACGAGGAGGTTCCGGCCGAAGAAGACGTCGCCTGAGCCGGAGGCGGAACCGCACTTGAACACGCCCGAGGACGAGGGTCCGGACGGCGGGCCGTCGTCGGCTGAGGCGATCGAGCCCGACAACGGTCCCGAGCGCACCTGCATCGTCACGCGACGAAAGGGGACACCGGAGGAGTTCATCCGATTCGTCGTCTCGCCCGACAAGGTCGTGGTACCGGACCTGCGCAGGAAACTGCCCGGGCGCGGCGCCTGGGTGACGGCCGAGAGGGCCGTGGTGCAGGAAGCGGTGAGGCGGAAGAGCTTCGCACGCGCGTTCAAGGCGAAAGTGGAAGTACCGCCCACGCTGGCCGACATGGTTGACGGCCTGCTGGAAAAGGATGCATTGCAAGCCCTGTCCCTCGCCAACAAGGCCGGCCTCGTCGTGGCGGGGGCCGGCAAGGTCGAGGGTTCGGTCGGGCCGAAGGTGCCGGCCGCCCTCGTCCACGCGAGCGACGGCAGCCTCGATGGCACGCGCAAGCTGGAAGCCTCGGTCCGTCGCCGCATCGGCGGCGACGCCGACGCTATAGCGCGCATCCGAAACTTCCGATCCGATCAATTGGATTTGGCATTGGGACGGACAAATGTGATACACGCTGCGGTGGCCGGGGGACCGGCTGGCGACGGGTTTGTGTCGCGCGCGCGGCGACTGGATCGGTACCGCGGGAGTCCGCAGGCGGAAGCCGCGGGTTCGGCACGATCTTCCGAGGATTGAGCGAGAGACTTGCCGAAGATCGGCTTCGGCGCTCGCAGGTTTTGGGCACGGACACGGCCCTGGGACGAATGACTGATGAGTGAACCGAACAACGTTGGCGAAAAGACTTTGACCGTGAGCCCGAAGACCACGTTGTCGCTGAAGCGACCGGTCGAGCAGGGCACGGTACGACAGAGCTTTTCCCACGGGCGTACGAAGCAGGTCGTGGTCGAGAAAGTGAAGCGCCGGGTGCTGGGCCCCGGCGAGGCGCCGGCCCGCGAGGCCGCGCTGGCACGCCCGGCCACGGCGGCCCCGGCTCCGGGCGCTCCCGTCGTGGCGCCGCGTTCCGCGGTGGCGGCCCAGCCATCACCCGTCCAGTCCCGCGCCGTTCCGGCCGACCCGACATCCCTGGCCGAAGCGCCGCGGGTGCTGGCTCCGGCCGTAACGGGTCCCGTCCCGGCGCCTCCGCCGTCCGCCCCCGCGGTTCCGTCCGCTCCCGCTGCTGTCGCACCGGTGGAAGCACCGAGGGCCGAAACCGCTCCAGCTCGGCCCGCGACACCGACCGCTAGTCCGCCGCCCGCAGCCATCGAACCGGCGCCGGCCGTTGCCGCGGCCTCGGCCACGCCTGCCACAGAGGCGGCTCCTGCTCCCCAGCCTGAGCCGTCGGCCGGGCAGCCGGAGCGTGCCTCGGCCCCGCGTTCCGCTCCATCGTCACCGCGCGGCGCCTCGCTTCCGTCCCGTCCGGGCCAGCCTGTGCGTCCAGGCCAGCCCGGTGCGCGCGGCCCGGCACCTCAGGGATCCACCAACCGGAGCGGCTCCGCCCAACCCTCGTCGGGCGCGCGTGGCTCGCCTCCGGCGGGCGGGCGTGGCGCCCCTCCGCCGGCACGGCCCGGTGGCAATCGTCCGCAGACCGGCGTCGTGCTGCGCACCCTCACCGAGGAGGAGCGTGAGGCTCGCGCCCGCGCCCTCGTGGGAGCGAAGTCTCGCGAGGAGGACGATCGCCGTCGCGCCGAGGTGGATGCCAAGCTGCGCACGGAACGTGAGGCGCGCGACGCCCTCGAACGCGAAGCCGCGGAGGCCCGCAAGCGCGAGGAAGACGCACGACGGCTGCAGGAGGCCGAATTCCGTCGGAAGGCCGAGGACGAGGCGCGGCGTCGCTTGCCGGCCGGTGAGGCCGGCGGACCGCCCACGGCCAGCGCGGCGCGGCCGGGTGGCGACACGCTCACTCCCATCCTGCGTCGCCCGCCCGCCAATGCTCCGGCACGCCTCGCCGTGCCGCGTCCGTCCCGCAGCGGTCCGCAGAAGGACCGTGGCCGCCTGACCGTGACCAGCGCCACGACCGAGCAGGAAGACCGCACGCGCTCGGTTGCGGCCTTCCGCCGCCGCACTCAACGCATGAAGGGCTTCGGCACCCACGAGGCCAAAGAGAAGCTCCAGCGCGAAGTGGTGCTGCCCGAGACCATCACGATCCAGGAACTCGCCAACCGCATGTCGGAGCGGGCCGTGGACGTGATCAAGCTGCTTATGAAACAGGGTCACATGGCCAAGATCACGGACGTGATCGACGCCGACATGGCCCAATTGATCGCCGAGGAACTCGGCCATACGGTGCGGCGCGTCGCCGAGTCGGATGTCGAGGAAGGGCTCTTCGACGAACCCGATGAGGACGTGAACCTCGTGTCGCGCCCGCCCGTCGTGACCATCATGGGCCACGTCGACCACGGTAAGACGTCGCTGCTCGACGCCATCCGCCAAGCCAACGTCGTGTCGGGCGAGGCCGGCGGCATCACCCAGCATATCGGCGCCTACCAGGTTCAGGCGCCGAACGGCGGGGCCGTCACCTTCATCGACACGCCCGGCCATGCGGCCTTTACGGCGATGCGGGCTCGTGGCGCCAAGGTGACCGACCTCGTGGTGCTGGTGGTCGCGGCCGACGACGGCGTCATGCCGCAGACCATCGAGGCCATCAACCATGCCAAGGCCGCCAAGGTGCCGATGATCGTGGCAATCAACAAGATCGACAAGCCGGGCGCCAAGCCCGAGCGCGTCCGCTCGGAATTGCTGCACTACGACGTGCAGGTGGAGAGCATGGGGGGCGATACGCTGGAGATCGAGGTCTCGGCCTTGAAGCGCACCAATCTCGACAAGCTGCTCGAGGCCATCGAACTGCAGGCCGAAGTGCTGGACCTCAAGGCCGATCCGACCCGCGCGGCCGAAGGAACCGTGATCGAGGCGCGGCTCGATCGGGGGCGCGGCCCGGTCGCCACCGTGCTGGTGCAGCGCGGCTCGCTCGAGGTCGGCGACATCGTCGTGGCAGGCTCGCAATGGGGCCGCGTGCGCGCGCTGCTCGACGACAAGGGCGAGACCGTGACGCAGGCGCGGCCGTCCTTCCCGGTCGAGGTTCTGGGATTCTCGGGGGCGCCGGACGCCGGCGACCGCGTCGCGGTGGTGGACAACGAAGCCCGGGCTCGCGAGATCACCGAATATCGCGAGCGGCAGAAACGCGAGAAGCTGTCGGTGCGTGGTGGCTCGGTCCGTGGGTCGCTGGTCGACATGATGAGCCAGTTGAGGACGGTCGGGAAGAAGGAGTTCCCGCTGCTCATCAAGGGTGACGTGCAGGGTTCCGTGGAGGCCATCATCTCGGCGCTCGAGAAGCTCGGTACCGACGAGGTGGCGGCCAGGGTGGTGCATGCCGGCGTGGGCGGCATCTCCGAGTCCGACATCACGCTGGCCGAGGCGTCGAACGCCGCGATCATCGGGTTCAATGTCCGCGCCCACAAGGAGGCGCGCTCGCTGGCCGAGCAGTCCAACCTCGAAATCCGCTACTACAATATCATCTACAACCTCGTGGATGATGTGAAGAGCGCCATGTCGGGTCTGCTGGCGCCGACGCTGCGCGAGGAGATGTTGGGCAATGCCTTGATCCTGGAAGTGTTTAATATTTCCAAGGTCGGCAAGGTGGCGGGCTGCCGGGTCACGGACGGCAACGTGCAGCGTGGTGCCAACGTCCGGCTGATCCGCGACAACGTCGTGGTGCACGAGGGCAAACTGTCGACCCTCAAGCGCTTCAAGGACGAGGTCAAGGACGTCCAGTCGGGCCAGGAATGCGGCATGGCCTTCGAATCCTATCAGGACATGCGGGCCGGCGACGTCATCGAGTGCTATCGCGTGCACGAGGAAAAGCGCTCGCTCTGACGCGGGAGCACCGTCGTCAACGCGCGGCGGAAGGCGGGACCGGCATCCCGTCTTCCGCTTCGACGGGTCGCCAGCAGTTGCCAAGTCTCGCCGGCAGGCCGCAAGAGCCGGGGTCTCAGGACGCCGCCGACCTTGCGCCGCACCATCGAAGCGACATGGAGCGCACCGTCGAAAGGTGACGCACATCCGGTCCAGGACGAACAGAACTCATGTCCAGAGCTCACCATTCCGGGGCGCAACCGTCGCAGCGCATGTTGCGCGTCGGCGAACTCGTCCGGCACGTCATGGCCGACCTTCTTTCGCGCGGCGGGATCCCGGATCCCGTGCTGGAAAAACACGTCATCACGGTGCCGGAGGTCCGCATGTCGCCGGATCTCAAGCTTGCCAACGTCTATGTGATGCCGCTGGGGGGCGCCGACGTGAAGCCGGTGATCGCGGCGCTGGATCGGCACAAGAAGATCCTCCGCACCGAATTGGCCCATAAGGTGAACCTGAAGTTCGCGCCGGACCTGAAGTTCAGGGTCGACGAGAGCTTCGAGAAGTCCGCCAGGATCGATGCCTTGCTGGATTCGCCCGCCGTGCAGCGCGACCTCGCGGGCGAGCAAGGGCTCGCAATGCCCGACGGCGACGGGCGGAGAGGGGATTCAAAAGAATGACGGTTTCGGAGGCGCAGCACTTGCAGCCCGCACCGGCTCCCCGTCGCGTGCGCGTCGAGGTCAATGGCTGGGTGGTCCTCGACAAGCCGGTCGGCATGACGTCGACCCATGCGGTCAGTCGGCTGAAGCGCATGTTCAACGCCAAGAAGGCCGGCCATGCTGGCACGCTCGATCCGCTGGCCTCGGGACTCCTGCCGGTGGCGTTCGGCGAGGCCACCAAGACCGTACCTTTCGTGCAGGATGGCGCCAAAAGCTACCGTTTCCGCGTCCGCTGGGGCATCAAGACCGACAGCGACGATACGGAAGGCGCCGTGGTCGCCACCTCGGACCTGCGCCCGGCACCCCCGCAGATCGAGGCCCTGCTGCCCTCCTTCGAAGGTACGATCCAGCAGCGTCCGCCGAGCTACTCGGCCATCAAGGTCGACGGCGAGCGCGCCTACGACCGCGCGCGCGACGGCGAAGTTTTCGAACTTGCGTCGCGCCCCGTGACCGTTCACTCGCTGCGCCTGATCGAGTCGTCACGCGACGAGGCCGTGCTCGAGGCCCATTGCGGCAAAGGCACCTATGTGCGGGCGATTGCGCGCGACCTCGGGGAGGCCCTGGGCTGCTTCGGCCACGTCAATGCCCTGCGCCGCACGCGGGTCGGACCCTTCGGTGAGGTCGATGCCGTGCCGCTGCCGGCCGAGGATGACGATCCGTCCCGGCTTCTCGGATCGCTCCTGCGGGTCGAGGCCGGTCTCGGCGAAGTCGCGGGCTTGGAGATCGCACGTCAGGATGCAGCCCGCCTGCGGCGCGGCCAGGCGCTCGTGCTTCGCGGGCGCGACGCGCCGGGCCAGGGCATGGCCTATGCGACCTGCGGCGGCGTGGTCGTGGCGTTCGGCCCGGTTGAGCAGGGCGCCCTGCAGCCCTATCGGGTGTTCAACCTGCCGTTCTGAGCAAGGGCTACGCCGCCCGCCAGCGGTCGGTGTTGCCCGAAAATGAGCACATTGTGCCGCAAAGCTTACATATAACTCAGGCGCTCTAATTTTCGGCACTTGGTATCAAGTGAATGTAACCGATGTTAAAGTAGATTGCGGACATTCACGGTTTCCAATCCGTTAATTCGTTCATTTGACATTCAGATCACGAGCCTGATATTTCGCCTAAACACGGCACGCGGCGTCGCCATGCGGCGCTCGACGATAAGCCCTGACAGAACCGTCCTTACGCTGAGGAAGCGCCCCACCAAGCCAGACCGGCGACATGGGGACGACGATGACCGACGACCTGAGTATTGGACGAGAGCCGACACCCGCGGGCGCACGCCGCTCGCGGAAGCCCGCTGCAGGCGGGGCTTTGGCTACGCTGAAGCGTGGCATCGCTTTCTCGGTCGCGGCCGCGCTCTCGACCCTGATCCTGACCTCGACATTGCCACCGCTTGTGGCAGATCAGTCCGACCGCGCCGTGATCGATGCGCCCGTCATGTTGCTCACGGCGCCCATCGCCGGCGAGATCAAGACCATGACGGCGAGGCCGGCCGATGTCCTCCAGGCCAAGTCGGTCGTGGCCGACATCGTCAATCCACGAGTGGACCGCACAACCCTCATCGCCCTCGAAGGCAAGCAGACCGACACGGAGGAGAACCTGCGAGCGGTCCGGGCCAAGCGGAGCAGCGACCTGCAATATATCGACGGTCTGACGCTGGAGATCAACCGACAGGCCGCCATCGTGGTGGCCCGCTATGAGCAGCAGATTGTCGACCTTCGGGCCCAGGTCGGCTCGGCCGGAGCGGCCACCGAGGAGAAGAAGCAGATCGTCGGGCACCAGGTCACCATGGTGGCCCGCGATGTTTTCGCGCCCGAGATGGCGAAGGCCGCCACCCAGCAATACACGGCAGCCAAGTTTCAGCAGGACAGTACCGAGTCGAAACTCCTCCAGAAACAGTCGCAGCTGGACAGCGCGCGCAAGTTCATCTTCGTCGGCGACGACGTGCATGATCTCGCCGCGATGATCCAGAAGAAGCGGGACATGCAGCTCGACGTGCAGCGGCTGACGATCGAGGAGACGCAGGTCATGTCGACGATCGGCGACCAGGGCAGGCTGCTTTACGCGGAGCGGACGCGGCTCGGCAGCCTCGAACGCTCCACCGTCACGGCGCCGGGGCCGGGTGAGGTCCTGGACGTCGGTGCATCGGTCGGCCGTCATGTGGCGGCCGGCGACACGCTGGCCCGCATGGTCGACTGCGACGCCTCTTTCGCGGTAGCGATCTTCTCGTATCGCCAAGGCGCCGATCTCGCGGTCGGCACGCGGGTGTCGATCGATGCCGGTTCGGCCGGCATGCGCGACGGAACAATTGCCGAAGTGCTGCCAAAGACCAGCGACAAGGTGGATGAGACCTACGCTGTGCCCTTTCCTCAGACCGAACGGCGGGAGCTCTATGTGCTGGTCAGGCCCGACAGCCCGCTCCGCAGCGTCGCCGACGTCTCGCGCGGTCAGTGTGACATAGGCCACTGGGTGACGGTCACGCGCGCCAACGGCTGGGTCCCGTCCTTCTCGGTCATGTGGCGCACGGCCGGTCGGCAGATCGCCGAGGGCGTCCATGCCGCAACGGCTCTGCCCTGGATGTCGTCCCAAACAGGGCCGAAAGCGTCGGCAGAGCCGGCCAAGACGGCAAACCTGCGTTGAGGCGCCGCACGATGCCGAAGCGCACTGCCTGGCGTTACGCCGGCACCGCCGTGATCGGACTTTTGGCCGCAGCGGCGTCCGGCGAGGCGTTTGCCGGGGCGAGCCTGCGGCCCGAGGCGGCTCCCTTCTGTGCCGCCGTCGCCCGTGCAGTCGATGGGGCGGGACCCGGAGCCGGACCCGTCTTCGTGGCGAGCTACAGGCCGGGCCCGAGCGAGAGCGAGCTTCCGCTGCCGCTCCGCACCTCGGCCTTCGTCTATGACGACGCGCTGGCCGCCATCGCGCTCGTAGCCTGCGGCGACACGGCCCGGGCGACGCGGATCGGCGACGCCCTTCTGACGGCGGCGCGTCACGACCGCAGCTTCGCGGACGGCCGCCTCCGCAACGCCTACCGGGCGGGTCCGGTCGGCCAGGAGGGTCCAGCCATACCGGGATGGTGGGACGCAGCGGCCCGACGTTGGGACGAGGACGCCTACCAGGATGGCACTGCCACCGGCAATGTCGCCTGGGCGGCCCTGGCACTGCTCACGCTCGACCAAGCGACCGGCCGCGCCGAGTACCGCAACGTTGCCGCAGCCCTGCTCGGCTGGATCGGGTCCCATACCGCCGATGCTCCGGGACCGGCCGGCTACGCAGGAGGCCTGTCCGGCTTCGATGGCGCGCAGCGCGCCCTCACCTGGAAGTCCACCGAGCATAACATCGACATCGCGGCGGCGGCGACCTGGCTAGACCGGCTGGCGCCCGATCCAGCTATCAGGGCCATGGCGGCGCGGGCCAAGAATTTCGTGTCGTCGCGGTTCCGGACCCCGCCCGGGATGTTCCTGCTCGGGACCACGCCCGATGGAGCCGATGCCGACCCGTCGCACCTGGCGCTCGACGTGCAACTGTGGCCGGTGCTCGGCGTGCCGGACGCCCCTCCCGCGTGGCGGAGCGCCGTCGGCTTCGCCGATGCGCACCTGCGACGCGGGGACGGCATGACCTTCGCCGGTATCGGAACGAACCGCTGGACCGAGGGGACCGCGCAGGCCGCTTTGACGTTCCGCGCCCTCGGCGCAGATAGCCTCGCCGACACTTTCCTGGCGGGGCTGCCGGCCCATGCGTCGCCCTCCGGCCTCCTCTACGCCACGAGCGCCGGCGACGTCCCCACCGGCTTGATGGTGGAAGCCGACGGCGGTGACGCCTTCACCTACGCGCATCGTCCGCACCTTGGCGCGACCGCCTGGGCGGCGCTCGCGGCGCAACGCTGGAACCCTTTCACGGGCAGAAGGCTCGCCGGCCATGCTTGACATATCGCCTGGCGCCGAAGCCGTGTTGATGGTCGATCTCGGGGTGCTGCTCGGCGTCTCAGCCCTGGTGCGCTGCCTCGACCCGCTGCGCGCGGCCGACCGGGCGCTGTTTGGCGGCGTCACGGGGGTCCTCATCCTGGCCTATGCGGCGTGGCGCTGCGCCGAAACCGTGCCACGCTTCGACCTCACGTTCGGCAGCCTGTGGCAGCACGTCTATCTCGCTTTCGAAGCCGTTGCGGTCATCTACACGCTGCTGTCGATCGTCATCCTGCTGCGCTACGCCGACCATTCCGCGGAGGCTGACGCGGCCGAAGCCGAGCTCGAGGCGTCCAGGCGATGGCCCGCCGTCGACGTGTTCATCTGCACCTACAACGAGCCAGTCGACGTGCTCGAGAAGTCCGTGCTGCTGGCGCGCGCCATGGACTATCCCGACGCCCGGGTGTGGGTGCTCGACGATACGCGGCGCGCTTGGCTCAAGGACTATTGTGCCGAGCTCGGCGTCGGCTACCTGACCCGATCCGACAATACTCACGCCAAGGCCGGCAACCTCAACAACGGGCTGCAACTCACCGGGGGTCCCGATGCCGCACCGCTCATCCTCGTGCTCGACGCCGATTTCGCACCCCACGCCAACCTCCTAAAGCGCACCGTCGGGCTGTTCCGGGACGAGCGGGTCGGCGTGGTGCAGACGCCCCAGCTCTACTTCAACGCCGACCCGATCCAGCACAATCTCATGGCCTCCAAGGCTTGGGTGGACGACCAGCGCATCTTCTTCGATGTGTTTCAGCCCGCAAAAGATGCCTGGGACGCGGCCTTCTGCGTGGGCACTACGTTTCTGGTCCGCCGGGACCGACTGGGCGAGATCGGCGGGTTCCCGCACGAGGCCGTGTCGGAAGACATCAACCTGACCTACACGATGCTCCGGTTCGGCTATGTCACACGTTGGCTGAACGAGCGGCTGAGCGTCGGCCTCGCGGCCGAGGGCTTGCCCGAATACATCACGCAGCGAGCCCGCTGGTGCCTGGGTACGATTCAGGTCGCCCTGTTGCGGGACGGCCCCTTCGCGGGGCGCGGCCTGACCTTGGTGCAGCGGATCCACTATCTGCACGGCCTGCTGAACTGGCTGTGCAAGCCGTTCATCGTGCTGATGCTCCTGGCCCCCGCCGTCTACTGGTTCCTGGACGTGCCGGCCTTCGAGGCCGATTATGTGGCCTTCCTGCGCCACGCCGTGCCGGCGTTGATCGCCTTTTACGCGTATAGCGGCTGGGTGTCGCGACGCCGAACCCTGCCGGTCTTCATGGAAGTGACCCACATGGTCACGGCGGTCGCCATCACCTGGACGCTGATCACCTGCTGCTACAAGCCGTTCGGGCGACCGTTCAAGGTGACCGACAAGGGAGGGGACAGATCGCGCACGGTGGTGCGGTGGGACATGCTGTGCATTTTCGGTTCGGTCACGGCATTGTCGCTGGCCGCCATCGCCTGGGCACTGGCCGGCCCCAATGCGGCCGCGGAGGCGAGCCCCGTCGACCTGCTCAACCTCGTCTGGGCCGGCGTTTCCGCGCTTCTGTCGGGCATCGCCTGCCTGGTCTGCTTCGAGAGGCCTCGCCTGCATCGGGAAGAGCTGTTCGAATCGGACCACGCGGGCCGGATCTCCTTCGCTGACATCGACGTGTCCTGTGCGGTTCAGCGCCTGTCGACCGTGGACGCCAGCCTGCGGCTCGAGCGGCGGGAGCGGCGCCTGAGCATTGGCGCGACCGTCGACCTCGCGGTCGACGGCATGCCGCCGGTTCGTGGGCGGGTGTCGCGCCATCGAGGCCGCAGCGTGGTAATGAGCTTCGCGCTTCCCGAAGCGCAGCGCCGCGCCATGGTGGTCAGCCTCTACGGCCAACCGAACGACAACCTGCCGCTCCAGGCAGACCTTCGAGGCGCCCTCGGCGGATTGCTGCGCCGGAGCGTCGGGCGCGACTGAGCACAGCCTTTTGGGCGATGCTGTTGCGAACGGCCGACCGTGTGCGGGCGTCGCGGACAAGCGCTCCCGCCGCTCATCTGAACCCCGAGCAGCGCGGGCCGGCACCGGTTCCGCTGCAAATCGAACTGGCCACCGGCACGCCGCTCTCTCGCGCAATCTTCAGCGTGCCGTCTTCCCGCACCAAGTCGAGCGTCACCGTGTTGGTGCCCGACTGGCGATGTCGCCCCGAGGCGTCGGCCCGGCTCCAACGCAGGACCGCACTGACGCGGCAGCGCTGCGCGCTCACGCCGCAGTCGTTCGTCACTGAGCCTGGCCGCACCTGGTAGCTGCGAAAGGGCCATTGCCTGATGAAGCCCAACTTGTCGCGCAACACCGCACTCTGCGTCATGGGCATGCCGTAGTAGAGGACCCTGCGCGCATACAAGCGGTCGACGATCGCCGGCCGGATGTTAGCATTGTCGGCCCAAATTACGAGATATTCCTCCATTCGCCCGTCGTAGGTGGCTGGGGCAGACTGCGCCGCCGCCACCGAGATGAGGAGAATCGCGACCGACCAGAAGCTTCGCATCGTCCTTGCCTCCAATTGCCCGGACTTAAGCTCCGGGATGTGGGTAGGGTTCCAGAAACCACAGTTGGCCAGGGCTGCCCAGAGGCGTCTCGCGTCGGTTCCGGAGCCACCGAAGCCTGGCGGGTGGACTACGACATGGTTGCGAACCCACGACGTGGAGCGAATGCAGAAGTTGACGCCCGCCGCGCGGCGGGCCACTCTGTGCCCGTCCGAGGGGCGTCCCATTCCGGGACTGAGATGGCGTCGAGCCGAACCCTTTGAACCTGATCCGGGTCATGCCGGCGAAGGGACAGGATCGGCCGCGCCCACAGCCCGGCATCTCCCGCCACCCCTCGCGCCCGGATCTCCACACGTCAGGAGGAGATCCATGTCGCTCACCATACCCGAACCCAAGCTGCCGCCCGCGCCGCAAGCCGCGCCCGACAGCGTCACGACGGGCCCGATCACGGGGTCGCGCAAGGTCTATGCGGCGCCGAAGTCCCACCCGGACCTGCGCGTGCCGTTTCGCCAGATCACGCTCTCGGACCCGAACGAGCCGCCCGTGCGGGTCTACGATCCTTCGGGTCCTTACACCGAGACCGACGCCCGCATCGACCTGCGCCAGGGCCTGCCCGCCATCCGCGAGGGTTGGATCGCGGCGCGCGATTTCGAGGCCGTATCGGGCCGCGCCGTCAGGCCGGAGGACAACGGCAATCTGCCCGAGGATCGCATGGTCGAGGCCTGCCCGGCGCACCGCATCGTGCGGTCCGGCCGCGCCGGCCAGAGGGTGACCCAATACGAGTTCGCCCGCGCCGGCATCGTCACCGAGGAGATGGCCTATGTGGCGCACCGCGAGAACCTGGCGCGCGACACCGTGCTGGCCGAGGCGCAGGATCGCCTCGGCGACGGTGACAGCTTCGGCGCCGCAGTGCCGGAGTTCGTGACGCCCGAGTTCGTGCGCAGCGAGATCGCGCGCGGCCGGGCCATCATTCCGGCCAATATCAACCACCCGGAAGTCGAGCCTATGGCGATCGGGCGCAACTTCCTGGTCAAGGTCAACGCCAACATCGGCAATTCGGCCGTGACGTCAGGCGCCGCCGAGGAGGTCGAGAAGCTCGTCTGGGCGATCCGCTGGGGGGCCGACACCGTCATGGACCTGTCGACCGGCCGCAACATCCACAACATCCGCTCCTGGATCATCCGCAACGCGCCGGTGCCGATCGGCACGGTGCCGATCTACCAGGCGCTGGAGAAGGTCGGCGGCGACCCCATCAAGCTCGATTGGGAGGTGTTCAAGGACACGCTGATCGAGCAGGCCGAGCAGGGCGTCGACTATTTCACCATCCACGCCGGTGTGCGTTTGGCCCACGTGCCGCTGACCGCGAAACGCGTCACCGGCATCGTCAGCCGCGGCGGCTCCATGATGGCGCGCTGGTGCCTGGCGCACCACAGGGAGAGCTTCCTCTACGAGCGCTTCGACGAGATCTGCGCCATCATGCGGCGCTACGACGTGTCGTTCTCGTTGGGGGACGGCCTGCGCCCGGGCTCTATCGCGGACGCCAACGATGCCTCGCAGTTCGCCGAGTTGGAAACCCTGGGCGAACTCACCAAGGTGGCCTGGACGGGCGGCTGCCAGGTCATGATCGAGGGGCCGGGTCACGTGCCCCTGCACAAGATCAAGGTCAACATGGACAAGCAACTCGCCGCGTGCGGCGAGGCGCCCTTCTACACGCTGGGGCCGCTGACCACCGACATTGCGCCGGGCTACGACCACATCACCAGTGGTATCGGCGCCGCCATGATCGGCTGGTTCGGCACCGCCATGCTCTGCTACGTCACGCCGAAGGAGCACCTCGGGCTGCCGGACCGCGACGACGTCAAGACCGGCGTCATCACGTACCGGATCGCGGCCCATGCGGCCGATCTCGCCAAGGGCCATCCGGCCGCGCGGGTGCGGGACGACGCGGTCTCCCGGGCGCGCTTCGACTTCCGCTGGGACGACCAGTTCAACCTGTCCCTCGACCCCGACACGGCCCGGAAGTACCACGACGAGACCCTGCCCAAGGACGCCCACAAGGTCGCGCATTTCTGCTCGATGTGCGGTCCGAAGTTCTGCTCCATGCAGATCACCCAGGACCTGCGCCGCGAGGCCGAAGCCATGGCGGGCATGGAGGAGAAAAGCCGCGAGTTCCTGGACGGCGGCGGGGTGCTCTACGTCCCGGCGGCGGAGTAAGGTGAAGGGGGTGTCCGGGCTCCTGGGAGCCCGGACACGTCAATCATCGTCAGGGATAATCTCAGCTCAAACGACTCGCGCGGACCACCCAAACGGCTCACGCATCTTGCGATCACCGTCAGGGTCCGCTGCCATCCAGGATAGAGAGATTTTCGGATATCGCTTGACCTCGACCAGCGTGGGAATGCCGTCCTGGTCGAGGAAGACGTGGTCTATGGACCAGCGCGCCGTCGGCCTGATCGAGGCCCACCGCCTGCTCGCGTTTGACCAGCACCCATCTCCTCGGACCCTCCGGGTCGATCTGGTCGCCGACCAACAGTTCAGGAAAGCGAGCCAGCAATCCCTGAAAGTCGGCTTCGGACGCGAATCGTGCGGGCTGCATCGACACGAGCGACTGATCGCCTGCAGGACGAAAACCCCCAGCCTGGGGCGACATGGAAACGGCTCCAGTGGCAATGGAGCCGTTCTGTATCGTTCCAACCTCGCCGCAAGACTTGCGGGCGATCCGTGACGGGACGGCCTTCGGCATCGGAGAGCCTGCCGGAACCCCCGCGAACTCAGACTCTGGCGGCGGCCTTCTTCTTGGCCGGCATCTTCTTGGCGGGCATCTCGTCCGCAGCAGAGCCCTTCAGCTCCGATTTGGCCTTTTCGTCCTCGTCGGTCTCGTCGTGGCTCCCCTGCATCTTGCCCTTGCCGCCGGCCGCATTGACGGCCTTTGCGGCGATCGCGCTGAGGATTTGATCGGCCCTTTTCTCTTCCGCGAGGGTCTCGTCGAGAAGCTTCGAGGCGTCCGCAAACCCGAGCTGCCTCGCCCAACTGGTCAAAGTGCCGTAGCGGGAGATCTCGTAATGTTCGACGGCCTGGGCGCAGCCGATCAGCACGGCATCGGCGGCGTCGGTCTCACCGAACTCCTCGAGATCCTCCGTCATCTCTTCCGCGATGCCCTTCATGGCCTCGCAGGTCTTGGCCCGCGCGGTCTTGCCGATGATCTCGAAGACCTGCTCCAGGCGCTCGATCTGATGGGCGCTTTCCTCGCGATGATGCTCGAACGCCTGCTTCAGTTCGGGGTGCTTGGCCGCCTTGGCGGACTTGCCGAGAGCCCGCGTGGCCTGCTTCTCGGCCCAATACACGTCCTTGAGTGTCTCGTAGAACGCATCGCTCAGTGTCTTCGGCTTTGCCGCCATGGTGCTATCCCCCTGCGAAATGTCGACGACGGAGACGCGGTGCTCGCGAGCAGCGCCGGGACGAGATCGACACGCCTCGACCCGGGCCTCTCCTGGCCGAGTCAAGTGCGAACGGCTGTGGGAAGTTCACCGACCACCGGTGGAATCATGGTCGACCCGCGGCAGAATTTCGAATGTGCCCGATTCGCCGCAGAGGCGACGATCACACGTTCCGCAGCGCCCCGCCGTCGACCCTGAGCGTCGTGCCCGTGATGTAGGACGCCTGCGGGCTCGCCAGGAACACGGCGGCGGCCGCGAATTCGTCGGGGTCGCCGTAGCGCCCTGCCGGAATGGTCGCGAGGGCCGCCTTCGCGACCTCGTCGAGGCTCTTCCCGGTCCGTTCGGAGGTCGCCTTGTCGAGCGCCTCGACCCGCGACGTGGCGATGCGGCCCGGCAGGATCAGGTTCACGGTCACGCCATCACGCGCGACTTCGCTCGCCAGGGTCTTGGACCAGCCGAGCAGGGCGGAGCGCAGGGCGTTCGAGAGCGCGAGATTGGGGATCGGCGCCACGATTCCCGAGGACGCCACCGTCACGACGCGTCCCCAGCGCCGCTCGCGCATGCCCGGCACCAAGGCGTTGGTGAGGGTCACGAGCGATATGACCATGGCGTCGAACTGCGCCCGCCATTGCTCCGGCGTCGCGCCGAGCGCCGACGTCGGCGGCGGGCCTCCGGAATTATTGACGAGAATGTCGACCCCGCCGAGCGCCGACAAGGCAGCCTCGGCGATGGCCGGGCCCGCGCCCGCCTGCGCGAGATCGGCCGCTACCCTGGGATAGGCATCGGCGTCCGGGAACAGGGTGCCGAGCTTGTCGGCCGATCGGCTCGATACCGCCACTCGGGCACCGGCCGCGCCGAGGCCCTTGGCGATGGCAGCGCCGAGGCCGCCGCTGGCGCCGAGCACCAGGGCGCGTTTTCCCGTGAGATCGATGTTCAAGCTGGCGGATCCTCGATGGCGATACGCCGCATATAGGAGCACATCCGGAGGCGGCGAGGGACCAGGCGCGCCGGCGCTGCCCATTTCGGTTCGACGGCACTTCAGGATCCGAACACGCGATGCGACGGTTATCCCGGCGCGGCGGCGGGATAACCGTCGGGCGCATGCGACGATCGACCAGTGAGGGACGCCATGGCGGACGACAAGCGCAAGGACGAAAAGGCGACCGGCCGATCGCGGCCCGGCGTGATGGGTGACGGCACCGAGGAGCAGAATCTGGGCCAGCCCGGCGATCCAAGTGCCCGCATCACGGAAGACGAGGTCAAGGCGGCCTTCGGCGACGACAAGTCCGCCAAGGACAACGCACCGAAGCCGTAGGGCTTCGAGCGGCACTCGCGCTTTCGGCCGAGGTGGCGTGGGTCAGGCAGTGCAGCGGGTCACGGCGATGCAACGCGGGCGCGGCGGCCTGCGTTGATCCTCGTTGCACCATGAGGCAGAAATTCCCATGCCCGACGTCACGATCAAATCACGTCCAGACGTCAAGCCCAAGATCGAGCGTCCGCGGCTCTACAAGGTCATTCTGGTCAACGACGATTACACCCCGCGCGAGTTCGTCGTCATGGTGCTGAAGATCGAGTTCGGCATGGGGGAGTCGAAGGCTCACGGCGTGATGCTGACGGCACACCGCCTCGGTTCCTGTCTGATCTCGGTCTACCCGAAAGACGTCGCCGAGACCAAGGCGACGCGGGCTACCGAAGCCGGTCGAGCCAGGGGCTATCCTCTGCATTTCACCACCGAGCCCGAGGAGTGACGCTGCCGGTCTGAAACGACGTCGATGACGACAGTACGAAGTCTGATCACGCCGGCACCGGCCCTGAACTGAGCCGGCTGCCGACGATGGACCGCTATGTCGCGGCAGGCGGGCTCTTCAGTTCGCGGCCTTGAGGAACTTGTCGACGTTGTCCTTGGTGACGACGTCGAGCCCGACCATGTTGACGGCCGGAACCTTGTCGCCCTTCTTGAGCGAAACAAGCATGTCCATGGCCTTCTCGCCCATCTCGTTGGGCCGCTGTCCGACCAGCACCGTGGCGTAGCCGTCCTTCAGGAGCTGCAGCTCGACCGGTAGCGTGTCGGGCATGACGAGCGGGAACTTGCCGGCCTTGACCTTGTCCATGTTGGCGTCGACAAAACCCTTGTAGGCCTTCGGCGCGAACAGCGCCCAGCCGCCGACCGGGATGATGGCGCCGATGTCCGGGTTTGCGGTGGCGAAATCGCTGAGCTGCTGGGCCGCCAGCGCGGCGTCGTCGTTGCAGAAGGCCGGCGAGCCCTTCACCTCTGTCCAGCCCGCCCCCTTGAGCACCTCGTAGAGCCCCGCCATCCGCTCGTTGAGGTTCTGGGCCGCGGGGCCGCCCGATTGCGTCGCGAAGGTGGCGGGCTGCGGATGGAGCTTGATGAGCTGCCGGCCGAGTTCGCGGCCCATTTCCTTGTTGTCGGTGCCGACATAGGCCTGGCGAGCCGAGTTCGGCGCATCGGCGTCGAAGGTGATGACCGGGATCTTGGCGTCGCGCGCCTGCTTGATGACGCCCGTCACGGAATCGGCGTCCGCCACCGAGACCGCGATGCCGTCGACACCCTGGGTGATGAAGTCCTGCATGATCTGGACTTCGGTGGCGGGCTCATGGGTGGCCGGGCCCTTGTAGATGCAGGTGACGCCGATCTTCTTGGCTTCGGCCATGCAGCCGTCCCGCGACAGGTCGAAATAGGGATTGTCCATGCCCTTCGGGATCAGGGCGAACTTGTAGGCATCGGCCGCCCGGGCCGTCGGGATCAGCGCCATCGCGGCCACGGCCGCCAAAATAATGCTTTTCACGCGTCGTTCTCCCTCGTGTGTTCCGCGCCGGTTCTTGCGCCGGCGCCGGATCTCCCGAGCATGTCCGGCTGCAAGCCGTCGCGCCGCTCGGGAATGGTGTCTGAGCATGTCGAGACCGAGCCCCGCATGCTCCGGCGCGCCCCCTATTCGGGCTGGCGCGTACGGATGCGGTCGACCAGCACCGCCAGGATGATGATGCTGCCGACGAAGACCTGCTCCCAGTAGGTGTCGGCCCCGAACAGCGCGAGGCCGTTGCGGATCACCTCGATCAGGGCGGCGCCGATCACGGCTCCGGCCGGACCGCCGATGCCGCCCGCGAGGTCGGCGCCGCCGATCACCGAGGCCGCGATGATCTTGAGCTCATATCCGAGCGCGAGGTTGGCGGGCGCTGAGCCGAGCCAGCCTGCGACCAGGATACCGGCGAAGCCCGCCCCCATGGCACAGAGCACGTAGACCGAGATCTTGACCCGCGCCACGGCAACGCCCGTGAGCTGGGCGGCGCGCTCGTTGCCGCCGAGCACGAAGACGTAGCGGCCCCAGCGCGTGTGGCGCAGCGCCACGCCCATGACGATCGCGAGCGCCAGCAGGTAGACGAGCGGCACCGGCAAGCCGAACACGCGCCCGTCCGTCAGGGCATAGAAGGTGTCGACGCCGGGGCCGGTCGGCGCTTGGCCGCGCCCCTGCGTGATCACGTAGGTGACGCCTCGGCAGATCGACAGCGTGCCGAGCGTCGTCACGAAGGGCGACAGCCGCACCATCGCGATCAGCAGCCCGTTGATCAGGCCCACCAGGGCCGCGGCCGCCATGCCGCACACCATTGCGGCCCCCATGACGCCGAGCGGCACCGCGGCCAGGACCGTGCCCGAGAAGGTCTTCATCAGCATGGCGGTCAGCACCGCCGTCAAGGCCATGACGGAGCCGACCGACAAGTCGATGCCACCCGTGATGATCACCAGGGTCGAGCCGAGCGCCACGATCGCGATGTAGGAGAAGTTCTTCGACGTGTTGAGCAGGTTCCCGGTCGAGAGGAAGTTATGGGCGAAGACCGACACCAGCGCCGTGATGACCACGAAGGCGATCGCCACATAGGCGGTCTGCGACGACAGGGCGCCACGGCGGTACCAACGGTCCCGCCCGACATTGGTGTAGACGACCGCCGGCACCGCATTGTCGGACATCAGGCGAACTCCAGGGCGCCGGTGATGAGCGCCGTGACCTCTTCCGGGCTCGATCGGGCCACGGCCTTGTCGGCCCGCTTCTCGCCGCGCCGCAGCACCACGACGCGGTCGCAGACGCTGAACACGTCGGGCATGCGGTGCGAGATCAGCATCACGGCGACGCCGCTGTCGCGCAGCCGCCGAATCAGGTCCAGGACCTCGGCGACCTGTCGAACCGAAATGGCGGCCGTGGGCTCGTCCATGAGGATCAGCTTGGCCTGGGCGAGCCGCGTGCGCGCGATCGCCACGGCTTGGCGCTGGCCGCCCGACATGGAGCGCACGAGGTCCTTCGGGCGCGTTTCCGACTTCAGCTCTGCGAAGAGCTCCAGCGCACGGGCGTTCATGGCCTTGTGGTCGAGAAACGAGAGCGGCCCGACGCGCCGGGTCAGCTCCCGGCCGAGGAACACGTTGGCGGCCGCGCTGACGTTGTTGGCGAGAGCGAGATCCTGGTACACGACCTCGATCCCGGCGGCACGGGCGTCGAGCGGCTTGTCGAAACGGTGTTCCGCGCCGTCGAACCGGATGGTGCCGTGGGTGGGGTGGAAGTTGCCCGCGATGATCTTGACGAGCGTCGACTTGCCGGCGCCGTTGTCGCCCATCAGGCCAACGACCTCACCGGGCTCGATCGCGAGATCGACCCCCGACAGCGCCCGGATGGCGCCGAACTCCTTGCCGATGCCCCGCAGATCCAGGACCGGCGAGGCCTCTGGCCGTGCAGCCACGCTCGCCCTCATCCCGGCGCTTTCCCCCGAAGATCGTATCGTTGGCGTCACGATAGGGTGGGGTTGAAAAAGCCGCAACATCGAATCGGAGGAGCCCGACGATTTACGGTTCCCGACGCGTGCTCCACCTTTCGCAGACCGCTCGCCGCCGCCTGCCTGGTCGTTCGACGCCGGTGGCCACCTCCGCCAACCCTCACCCTCAGGGGGCGCGGACCTGACGCTTCGCAGGCGACGGTCGGCGGAGGCTCAGTGGAACTGGGTCTTCAGCCGCGCGATCTCACGGCCCGCGAGGTCGCTGACGCCGGTGCCACGCGGGTCGCGGCGCAGCACGGTTTCGGCTGCCCTCACGGCGACATCGGCGGCAGCGGCGCGGACGTCGGCGGTAGCCTGCGTCTCGGCCACGGCGATCTTGGCTTCGGCCTGCTGGGTACGGCGCGCCACGAACTCCGTGAGGCGCGCCTGCGCCTCCTGGCTCATCAACTCGGCCTCCTTGCGGGCCTGGGCCACGATGGCGGCAGCCTCGGCTTCGGCGGCCGCGGCCTTGCGCTGGAAACTGTCGAGCACGGCCGCGGCCTCGTCATGGAGGCGCTTGGCCTGGGCCAGTTCGTCGGCCACGCGGCGAGCACGGTCGTCGAGCGCTCCCGTTAGCCGCTTATGCACGCCGAGATAGGCCAGCACGAGCACGAAGATGATGAAGCCGAGGGCGACGTAGAATTCGGCGTCGAAATGCATGGGTCCCGTCCTCAACTGGCCTTGGCGCCAGGCGCGCCCGCGCCCGCGATGGCGGCATCGATCGCCTGCGGGTCGGCGGCCTTGCCGGTGAGATGCTCGACGATGAGGGCGGCGGCATCCCGCGCAATTCCCGCGACACTGCCCATGGCGCGGCCCTTGGTGTCCTCGATCTGCCGCTCAGCGGCCGCGAGCTTGGCATTGAGGTCGTCCTCGAGCGCGTGGCGCCTCGCGTTGGTGGCGGCCATCAGTTCCTCGTGGGTCTGCTGGGCCAGCGCCTGGGCACGGCTCTTCGCGTCGGCCAGTTTGGCATCGTAGGCAGCGCTGGCTTCGGTGGCCTGCCGCTGCATCCGGTGGGCGTCGGCGAGTTCGCCCTCGATGCGCCCGCGCCGCGCTTCCAGGATGGAGCCCACCCGCGGCAGCGCGATTCGCGACATCAACCAGTAGAGCAGGCCGAACACGACCACGAGCCACACGAGTTGCGACACGAAGCTGTGGCTGTCGAAGGGTGGAAACACGCCGCTCTGATGGGCGACGTCCGGGGCGTTCTCGGCAGCGGCTGCGTCTGGTAGAGGGGCGGCCATGTCGTCTCCTGAGGGGGGAACGGTCGAGGCCGGAACTCGCCAGCCTAGTCGTCCCCATGCGGAAACCCGGCTGGTATCCGGGATTGCGGATGCGGCGCCGCCGCTCCTTCGAGAGAGCGGCGGCGGAGTTGGATCACTTCACGACGAAGAGCAGCAGGATCGCCACCAAGAAGGCGAAGATGCCCAGACCTTCGGCCAGAGCCGCGCCGATGAAGGCGCGCCCGAACTGGCCGTCGGCCGCCGACGGATTGCGCAGCGCACCGGATAGGAAGTTGCCGAAGATCGAGCCGACGCCGATCGCGGCGGCGCCCATGCCGATGGCGGCAAGGCCTGCGCCGATATACTTCGCTGCACTGATGTAAGCCGCGGCCATCGCGGCAGTGTTGGGATCCATAGTCTACTCCGGTTCTGTCTGATGTCGGGCCACGTTTGTTGTTGGATATTTATCAGTGGCTCGGATGGATTGCGTCATTCAGGTAGACGCAAGTCAGGATGGCAAACACGTAGGCCTGGAGGACCGCCACGAGCAGCTCGAAGGCGGTCAGCAGGATGATGCCGATGAGGGGGAGGGGGGCCAGCAACGCAGCGGCGGTGCCCGATCCGAGCAGCAGCACCACGAAGCCGCCGAAGACCTTCAGCGTGATATGGCCGGCCAGCATGTTGGCGAACAGTCGGACGCTGAGCGAGATCGGACGCGACAGGAACGAGATGACCTCGATCAGGACGATGAAGGGCAGGATATAGATCGACACGCCCGAGGGCGCGAAGAGGTGGAGGAAATGGGTGCCGTGGCGGATCAGGCCGTAGACGATCACGATCGTCATGACGAGCGCGGCCAACGCGAAGGTGACGACGATCTGGCTCGTCACCGTGTAGGAGAAAGGCAGCAGCCCGAGCAGGTTGGCGAAGAGCACGAACATGAACAGGCTGAACACGAAAGGGAAGAAGCGCATGCCCTCCTGTCCCGCCGTGCTGCGGACCGTGTCGGCCACGAATTCGTAACTCATCTCGGCCGCGGCCTGGAGGCGGCCCGGCACCAGCGAACGCTTGGAGGTACCTGCGATCATCAGCAGCGACACGGCGCCCAGGATGATCAGCATGAGCAACGACGCATTGGTGAACGAGACGTCCGTGGCGCCCAGGCGATGGGACGAGAACATCGGCGAGACGTTGAACTGTTCGATCGGGTTGATTGCGTCGTCGGCCACGTCCAAACCTCTTCCTGAGCGCCCCTTCGGCGCAGGGACATCCGAATGCGAACGAGCGGCCCGGAAGCCGCCTTACGTCACCGCCGCGTCGTGCCCCCGGGCTGCATGGCGATGCGGTAGACGCTCCAGAACCCCGCTGCGGTCCCGAGCGCGATGAAGGCGATCAGGAACCCCGGTGACGTCCCGGCCCACCGGTCGATCGCCCAGCCGATGAAGCCGCCCACCACCACCGCGGCGACGAATTCCGACATGACGCGGAAGCCGAGGCTCACGGCCTGCCCCATGCCGTTAGGCGCCGAGGGGCCGGCCGTCCCCGCACGCGTCTCGCCGGCCTTGCGCTGGCTGTCGAGCGCGCCCGATAGATCCTTCAGCCGAGCCCGCATGGCGGCATCGTCGTCCGGGTCGCCGTCGCGGGGGTCGCCCATGATCGTGTCGCGCTCCCCTGGCGGCCCGCATCGCGCGTCCGTGACATTTGCATTCGCGTAAACGCAAATTGCATTCGTGCAAACGCGTGATCGAGATTGGTCACGATCGGAGCACGACAGTGCCCCAATCGGTTGGGCGGGTTCATAGAAACCAGCACCACGGTCGTGTCAAGAACGGAGCGTGCCGGTTGTCGGGCTTCTTTCGGGACGTCGCCATCGCGCTCACCCGCGTCGCCGCGAGCCTCGCCGCCTCTCTGCCGATCGTCTCTACTCAGGGCGAAGGCGATCCCGCTCGCGTGGCCTCGTAGCGCGCTTTGGTTTCGGCGTTCATGGGATAGAGGCCCGGCAGCGGCAGGCCACGGTCGACCTCCGCCATGATCCAGGCCTCCATGCGCTCCTGTTCGGGCGCCTCCGCCAGCACGGCGTCAAGCAGCGCCGCCGGGATCAGCACGGCGCCGTCCCGATCCGCCACGATCACGTCGTCCGGCATCACGGCGACGCCGCCGCAGCCGATCGGCCGCCCCCAGTCGACGAAGGTCAATCCCGCCACCGAGGGCGGCGCCGCCTCGCCCTGGCACCAGATCGGCAGTCCCGTGCCCAGCACGCCGGCGAGGTCGCGCACCACCCCGTCGGTGACCAGCGCCGCCACGCCGCGCTTCGCCATGCGGGCGCACAGGATGTCGCCGAAAATCCCGGCATCCGTGACCCCCATCGCGTCCACCACGGCGATCGCGCCCTCGGGCATGGCCTCGATGGCGGCGCGGGTCGAGATCGGCGACGACCAGGAGGCTGGTGTGGCGAGGTCCTCCCGGGCCGGCACGAAGCGTAGCGTGAAGGCTGGGCCGACCATGCGGGGCTGGCCGGGGCGCAGCGGCCGGGTGCCGCGCAGCCACACGTTGCGCAGGCCCTTCTTCAGCAGCACCGTGGTCAGGGTCGCGGTCGAGACGTCGGACAGGATGGCCACGGTTTCGGCAGTGAGCGGCATCGGCGAACCTCCGGCAGCGGCATCATCACGGGCGCAGGATGCGGCTACCCGTGATAGACGAGGCAAGCGGATGCGGGAAGACGCGTGCGGCAGGCGGCCGCCGGGGGAGAATTGGATGCCCACAGCATGGCTGCGCCGACGGGCGCTGGTTCTGGCCCTGGCTGCGGCGCCCTTTATGGCGGCACCCGGGGTTGCCGCCGACGGCTTCAAGTCGGCCGTGGTGGCCCTTGCGCTGTGGAGCGATCCGGTGTTCCGCAGCGAGGCCGACGGCGCCGCCAAGGTGCTGGCCGGGCGCTACGGCCATGGCGGCCCGGTGATCGTGCGGGCCAACACGGCCCGCGCGCTTGTCAACGGGCCGGACGGCATTCGTCGGGCGCTCGCCATGGCCCGGCGCGGGATGGATCCGGCCCATGACGTGCTGTTCCTGGTCCTGACCTCGCACGGCGCCCCCGACGGCATCGCGGAGCGTGGTGGCGGGCGCGAGGCGCTGGTGCCGCCGGCCGCCATCGGGGCATTGCTGGCCGAGAGCCCGTTCCGCCGCAAGGTGCTGATCGTCTCGGCCTGTTTTGCCGGCACCTACACGGCGCTGGCCGGCCCCGGCACGCTGGTGATCACGGCGGCCGACGCCACCCATGCGTCCTTCGGGTGCCAGCCCGAAGCCCGTTGGACCTATTTCGGCGACGCCCTGTTCAACCAGGCGCTGCGCCACGACGCCTCGCTGGCCCAGGCCTTCGGCGAGGCCCGCAGCATCGTGGCGGCCCGCGAAGCCGCCCAAGGCTTCGCGCCCTCGAACCCGCAGATGGTGGGTGGCGACGACGTGCTGACGCTGCTGGACACGGCCCCATAAGCGCCGGTTTGCCTTTCATCAAGCCCTGAGCGTCGCTATATGTAAGTGCGGAATCGGCCGACGCGCCACAGGTTGCGAAGGCCCGCCTCTCGCCGAGACCCCCCTTGCAGGTCCGGCGTCCCACAAGCGGTCTCGACCGCCATGAACGGCGCGTCCGATCCTGACCGCACCGGTCGGAGAAAGTCTGTCTCGATGTCCCAATCGCCTGTCCCGTCCCAGGTCCCCCACCCGGACACGAGCGCCTATGGGGCCGACTCCATCAAGGTGCTGCGTGGCCTCGACGCGGTGCGCAAGCGCCCCGGCATGTATATCGGCGACACGGACGACGGCTCCGGCCTGCACCACATGATCTACGAGGTGGTCGACAACGCCATCGACGAGGCCCTGGCCGGTCATGCCACGCTGGTGACGGTGACGCTGAACCCCGACGGCTCGGTCGGCGTCACCGACAACGGCCGCGGCATCCCGACCGGCATCCACACCGAGGAGGGGGTCTCGGCCGCCGAGGTCATCATGACCCAGCTCCATGCCGGCGGTAAGTTCGACCAGAACTCCTACAAGGTCTCGGGCGGCCTGCACGGTGTCGGCGTTTCGGTGGTCAACGCGCTGTCGACGAAGCTGCTGCTGCGCATCTGGCGCGACGGCAAGGAGCATGAGATCGAGTTCGCGCATGGCGACGCGGTGGCGCCGCTGCGGGCCATCGGCCCGGCCGGCCAGGAGGATGGCCGCGAGAAGCGCGGCACCGCCGTGACGTTCTGGCCGTCGCCCGAGACCTTCACCATGGTGGAGTTCGACTACGGCACGGTGGAACACCGCCTCCGCGAGCTCGCCTTCCTCAACTCGGGCGTCCGCATCGTGCTGACCGACGCGCGCCGCGCCGAGGTTAAGCGCGAGGAACTGTTCTACGAGGGCGGGCTCGAGGCCTTCGTGCGCTACCTCGACCGCGCCAAGACGTCGCTGATCGCGAAGCCCATCCTGATGCGGGGCGAGAAGGAGGGCATGACGGTCGAGGTCGCGCTCTGGTGGAACGACAGCTACCACGAGAACGTGCTGCCGTTCACCAACAACATCCCGCAACGTGACGGCGGCACCCATATGGCGGGCTTCCGCGGCGCCCTCACCCGCCAGGTGACGGGCTACGCCGAGCGCTCCGGCATCTCCAAGAAGGAGAAGGTCGACGTCACGGGCGACGATTGCCGCGAGGGGCTGACCTGCGTGCTCTCGGTCAAGGTGCCGGACCCCAAGTTCTCGTCGCAGACCAAGGACAAGCTCGTGTCCTCGGAGGTGCGGCCGATCGTCGAGAGCATCGTCAACGAGACGCTCGGCCGCTGGTTGGAGGAGCACCCGGCCGATGCCAAGGTCATAGCCGGCAAGGTGACGGAAGCTGCGGCGGCCCGCGAGGCGGCCCGCAAGGCCCGCGAACTCACGCGGCGCAAGGGCGCGCTCGACGTCGCGAACCTCCCCGGCAAGCTCGCCGACTGCCAGGAGCGCGACCCGGCCCTGGCCGAGATCTTTCTGGTGGAGGGCGATTCGGCCGGCGGCTCGGCCAAGCAGGGACGCAATCGCGAGTTCCAGGCGGTCTTGCCCCTTCGGGGCAAGATCTTGAACGTCGAGCGGGCCCGCTTCGACAAGATGCTGTCGAGCCAGGAGATCGGCACGCTGATCACGGCGCTCGGCACCGGCATCGGCCGCGACGATTTCAATGCCGACAAGCTGCGCTACCATAAGATCATCATCATGACGGATGCCGATGTCGACGGATCGCATATCCGGACGTTGTTATTGACCTTCTTCTTTCGGCAGATGCCGCAGCTGATCGAGCGCGGCCACATTTTCATCGCTCAGCCGCCACTCTACAAGGTGAAGCGCGGCAAGTCCGAGCAATATCTCAAGGACGAGCGTGCCAGGGAGGATTACCTCACGGATTCGGGCATCGACGGGGCCGTGCTGCGGTTGGGCTCGGGCGAGGAGCGGGCCAGCAACGACCTGCGTACCGCCATCGAGCAGGCGCGCCTCGTCCGCGCCGTGCTGGCGCAGCTCCACGGTCGATACAACCGGGGCATCGTGGAGCAGGCCGCCATTGCGGGCGCCTTGAAACCGCTCTCGGTCTTGGGCGACGAACAGGCCGCGACGCTGGCCGAAGATATCGCGCGCCGCCTCAATGCGCTGGCCGAGGAGACCGAGCGCGGCTGGGAGGGTGCGATCGGCCACGAGGGTTTCGTGTTCGCCCGCACGGTGCGGGGCGTGCGCGAGGCCGCGGTGCTCGACGGCGGGCTCTTGGCCTCGGCCGAAGCGCGGCGGCTCGACGAGATCGGACCGAGCCTGGGCGAGATCTACGACCGTCCCGCGGCGTTCGTGCGAGGCAGCGATGCCGTCCCGGTCGCGGGCCCGACCGCGCTCGTCGAAGCCGTGATGGCGGCGGGCGGCAAGGGCATCACCCAGATTCAGCGCTACAAGGGCCTGGGTGAGATGAACCCCGAGCAACTCTGGGAGACGACGCTGGACCGCAACGCCCGCTCGCTGCTCCAGGTCAAGATCAAGGAGGTCGACGAGGCCGACGATATGTTCGTCAAGCTTATGGGCGACGTCGTCGAGCCCCGCCGCGAGTTCATCCAGGAGAACGCCCTGTCGGTGGCGAACCTCGACGTGTGAGCGGTCTTCGACCCAGGCCAGAATTACGTCGGCGAAAGTCTCACTGAGACCATTTATCATCTGCCTTGGTTTGCTCAGAAGCCCCAAGTCATGGTCTGGGACCTCGGGTCCTGCCAGCCACGAGCGTGGCCCGAGACATGTCTCCACTAGAATATTGGAGAAGTGATCGCCACGTCAGTAGGCGGCCAGGAACTCGCCCGTTCCAGCACGCGACGCCGACGCTGATCGTTGAATCCGGGTCCAAGCCTGCGGTCCGACGTGTTCGCTTACGGCCTGGATCGTCGATCTGCCAATGCGCGACCCCGTGATACCGACGACTTCTCTGATGAGAGAGCTTCGACTCGCACGCGAGGCGAGCAAGCTCCAGCTCCACTATCAGCCGATCCGCGACGCCCTGGACCTGTGCCTCGTGGCGTTCGAGTCCTTGATCCGCTGGCCGCATCCGATCCGAGGCATGGTGCCGCCCTCCGAATTCATACCGCAGGCAGAGCAGAGCGCTCTGATCCACGATCTTGGCGCATGGGTGCTTCGACAAGCGTGTCGCGAACTGCCGAGCCTCGGCACCCGCTTCGTCGGCGTGAACGTGTCGGCGGCGCAACTGCGCCGGGTCGACTTCGCGAAGCGCTACGCCCGCATCGTCAGGGAGGAAGGGATCGAAATCGGCCAGGTGACCATCGAGATCACCGAAACGTTGGCGCTCCATGACAACGAGACCGAGCGTCGGAACTTGAAGGCGTTGCGGGATCTCGGTCGCTGGCTCGCCATTGACGATTGCGGCACCGGCCATGCGAGCGCCGACTACCTCGACAAGTTCCCGTTCAATGCCCTGAAGATCGACAGAACCTTCGTCCGAGAGCTTGGACGATCCGACGCGGCCTTCGCTGCCGTCGAGGATCTGTGCGATCTCGGTCGCCGACGCGATGTCGTGATCATCGCGGAAGGCGTCGAGACGCCGGAGCAACTGGACCTCCTGCGGCAAGCCGGCTGCCCGCGTGTCCAGGGATTTCTCCTCGGCCGGCCCGCGCCGGTCGACTCCCGGCCCAACGCGCGCGCGGGCGGTATCGCGACCCCGGCCTAGTGCGGAGGCGAGCAAGGCCGAGCTGCCGCACAACAAGCGGGATTGAGCTTTCCCGCCTGATCCCGCGTTGCGGCGCCCGGCCGCCGCCGGTCGCGTGCGGCGCAGTGCAACGTTCAGCCTTGATATGCCTGGTCACTCCCGGTAACGGAAGGCCGTCTGGATCGGGTCTTTGTGAGGGGTCGCGAGGATCGCAGTCGCGGGCCGGTCCCGACACATGAGCGGAGGCGACGTGCTGACGAGCCCAAGGTCGGAACTGCTGCACGGCACGACGGGTCGCGACCACCCTGACGGAGCCGCCCGCGTCGGCCCGGCCGGGGGTGGCGTGGCGGTCCTGATCCCCTGTTACAACGAGGCTCTGACGGTCGCGAACGTGGTGGCGGGCTTCAGGGCTGCACTGCCGGACGCCAGGATCTACGTCTACGACAACAATTCACGGGATGGGACAGCCGACATCGCCCGGGCGGCCGGCGCGATCGTGCGCGTCGAACTGCGGCAGGGCAAGGGCAACGTCGTTCGGCGCATGTTCTCCGACATCGATGCGGACTGTTACGTCATGGTGGACGGCGACGACACCTACAGCCCATCGATCGCCAGCCGCGGAGTCGAACTGGTCCTCGACGAGGGCTACGACTTCGTCAACGTCGCGCGCCTGTCGACCGCCACCGAAGCCTACCGTCGCGGGCACAAGTTCGGCAATGTCGCCCTGACCCAGATCGTTCGGACCTTCTTCGGGCGCCAGACGACCGACATGCTGTCGGGCTACAAGTTGCTGTCGCGACGCTTCGTGAAATCCTTCCCCGCCATGTCGGGCGGCTTCGAGACGGAAACTGAACTCACGGTTCATGCGCTCGAGATGCGCATGCCGATGACGGAACTGTCGGCGGACTACAAGGAGCGCCCGGACGGGTCGACCAGCAAGCTGCGGACTTACCACGACGGCGCCAAGATCCTGATGCTGATCTCCCGCCTCGTCAAGGACGAGCGGCCGCTCCAGTTCTTCACCTCGATCGGCATCGCGTTCGGCGCCGTCGGCCTGGCTCTCGGGCTGCCGATCGTGCTCACCTTCTTCGAGACTGGGCTCGTGCCCCGCCTGCCGACCGCCGTGCTGAGCGTCGGGTTCGAGGTGCTGGCGTGCCTCAGCGTTTTTGCCGGCCTCATCCTCGACGTCGTCACGAAATCGCGGCAGGAGTTGAAGCGGCTCGTCTACCTGTCGATCGGAGCCCGGTGACGGATGCACCCGGCGCCGCGATCCTGGCAGGGCGGCGCCTTCGAGCCCTCCGCTTCCTGCGATTCTGCGTGGTCGGCGGGGTCGGCTTCTGCGTCGATGCCGCCATCCTCCTGACGCTAATCCATCTCTTCGGCGCCGGTCCGATGTGGGGCCGGATCGGCTCCTTCTCGGTCGCGGTGCTGGCCACCTTCGAAATGAACCGGGCCTGGGCCTTTCGCGGGTCCGCCACGCGGGGCTTCTGGCATGCCTTCTCCCGCTACCTCGTGGTCCAGGGTTTCGGTTTTTGCTGCAATTTCCTGATCTATGCGGCCCTCTACGTCGCCTTGCCGTCTCCGTTCAACGACCCGCTGCTCTGCCTCGTCGCGGCCTCAGGCTGCGCACTGCTGATCAATTATGCGGGCACCAGCCACCTCGTCTTCCGGGTTGCCGGCCGGCCCACCAATGCGGTCACCCATAGTAGCGATGAAGGATCGTCATCGGGACGACCCAAAGGTCGATGAGGCCGACACACCCGCAGAGTGCGAGCCGCAGACCTTCGGTCCGATCTCCTGCCGACGAGGACGCCACCGAGGCCCGGCCGACGGCCGGGACCGTGATGGCGAGCAGCATCGCCGGTACTAGCAGGTAGCGGCCCTGGACACCGTCCACCAGGGTAGCGCCGACCGGCGTCCACGCGAGATAAAGCGCGCCGAAGACCGCCGCGGCCGAGACAATGGCGGCCGCTGCTCCGATCCAGTGCCAGGGATTGCCGAGTCCACGCTCGGGCGACAGCGCGTCGATCGTCAAGGCCGCTGCCAGGCAGAAGACGATCCAGAGATAGAAGCTCCCGGGGAGGTCGGTGTCGAGCCAGCCCAGGACACCGACCATTTGGCGGAGATTCCCGGCACCGGTCTGAACCAGCGTGTCCATGGCGACGTGAGCGGCCGCTGTCGGATGCGAGACGATCCATCGCATCTGGGCCGCGGGGGAGACGTTCTCACCTACCCTGAACGTAACCTTTGCGATTTGCGCACCGACGATGCCGTAGACCACCGGCAACAGGCCCAATGCGGCCGCCGCGAGATCGCTCCTGCCGAGCCAGTCGCGGCTGAAAAGCCGATGACGTCCACTGGTCGGAACGAGAGCCAGGACGTAGACGGGAAAGAAAGGAAGACGGGCCGCGATGACTGCGCCGAGCAGCAGCGTGCCGAGCACCCGGATCCGCGGCGGCATATCGGCGTCTCGAGCGGCATAATGTGACCACAACGCGACCGCAAGGGCAGCGAAAGACAGCGAGAGCGCATCCTGCGAGACCGAGGCGAACAGGCTCAGCACCATGGGAAAGCATAGGACGACGAAGAGCGTTGTGCGCCCCTTGCCGCAAAGGGCCAGCGCCAATGCGCTGAGCGCCACGGCAACCAACGCCGTCGCCAAGCGCCCGAGGTAGAAGCTGTCGAGCACGGACATTCCCGCGGCTCTCGCTGCCGACAGGGCGACAGCGGCCGGCAAATAGAAGAAGGCGGGGTAGATGGCCGTATTCGCGAATCCGACGGGTTGGGGCGGACCCGCGCTCCATCTTAGGGCAGCAACATTGCCGTAGAGGCTCGTGTCGAGCTTGACCTTGGGATGGAATTTCAGCCCATCCAAGGCATGTGCGGCCTCGTTCGCGGCAGCATCGATGATGCCGCCCGCCCCTCCATCACCGAACTTCTGGCTGAACAGGTGTCCACCCGCGATCTGAACGGCGCGCAGGAAATGGTTCTCCTCGTCCGCGACCTGGAACGGAGGCGTCGCGTAGACCTGCAGGACGACGACAGGAAGCGAGACGATGAGGAACAGCACAGCCAGGGATCGAGGTGGGCGGACGGAGAACGGCATACGCGGAATAGGACCTGCTGGTGGAATGGATGCACCGGCGGCGGGGTGCGCCGACCTTATGCCGGCTTACCATGCGGCGAACAAGGCACGGGACCGACCGGCATGGCGGCACCGCTCCAACACCGACCCTGGCGGGCGGTGGCATGGCGCCGAGCGCGGCCCCCTCGCGAGACGCGCTCAAAATAGCATCGTGTCCAGGAGTGGCCGCTCTGTACCCATCCTCACGTCTGTGGAACAACGAGGTTCATGAGAATAGCTCTTTTCCTCGGCCTGCTGGCCCTCGTGTCCCTCAGCGTCACGCTAGCCTCTCGGTCCCTTGCCGTCACGAACGCAGCGTCGGAATTGCTGCAAACCATGCGGGCTCGGCAGGTCAGCTTTGCCACTCTGTTCCTGCTTTACGGCCTCGTCGCGGTCTTCCCCCTCGCCTTGCTGATGCCGCCCTATCAGGTGGCGGACGAAGGTGCTCACTTCCTCCGAGCCGATGACGTGGAACTCGGCCATCCGCTCGGCTACCGCTCCGGCGCCAGCAGCGGCGGCACCGTGGATCAAGGCATAGCCGCCTCTTACAGTATCTTCTATCCCCTCGTCCTGCATCCGGAGAACAAGGCAACAGCGGCGATGTTCGACCGAGCCGCGGTAATCGGTTGGAAAAGCAACAAATCCTTTTCGGACTTCGCCAACACCTCCGTATATCCACCGATCTTCTATAGCGTATCGGCGCTCGCCATCGCGATCGGGAAGGTGGCCGATCTGCCGGTGACCAGCACGCTGACCCTGGCGCGCATGTTCAACGGCGTCGTCGCGGTCGGGCTCGGCGCTTCGTCGATCGCCCTGGCGGGCGTGGCAGGACCGTGGTTCTTCGTTTTGCTGACTCTGCCGATGACCTTGGCCCAGATGGCCTCGGCCTCGCAGGATGCGCTTCTGTTTCCCACGGCGGCCGTGGCGGCTGCACTCTTCATTCGGCTGCTGAGGGGGGAAAGCTCCGATATCGGCGGCTTCGCGCTGCTGTGCGTCCTTCTCGCAGTTATTTCGACGGGCCGCGTCACCTATGGGACGCTCGCGCTGCTGCCCCTCACTCTATATGGCATCAGCCTGCTATACCGCGTTCTCGGTGCCGCGGCCGTGGCTGCGGCGGCGATCGGCTGGTCCTGGATCGCCTCGAGCTTCGCGCTCGTCCAATTTGGTCTAACCGGAGCGAGCGCGTCGGGGCAGGTTCAGCACATCTTGGCGCACCCTTGGAGCGTCTTCGGCTTGGCCGTCAACACGATCAAGTACCAGTACGATCTCTACCTGGAGAGCTTCGTCGGCAAACTCGGATGGCTCGACGTGCGGCTGCCGTGGCTCTACCTGGCGCTGGCCTGGGGTGTCATTCTGCTCGGGATCCTCACCTCGGTGACGGTCGGCGCTCTGACCAGGCGAGCCGGTGCAGTGACCGGGATCGTCAGCTTCGCGCTTCTCGCGAGTGTGGCGGCGCTGTTCGCGGCTCTCTATATTTCCTGGACACCGGTCGGCAACTTCATTGTGGATGGTGTGCAAGGGCGTTACTTCATTCCACTGGCTTTCTTCGTGCCTGCCTTGCTGGCGACCGGCCCCCGCTCCCTGCTCGGGCGGTCCGGCGGAGCTTCCAAGATCGTCATCGCGAGCTTCCCTCTTCTGACGATCCCAGTCCTGATCACAAGCATCGTCATGCGATACTATCAGGGCTAGCCGCTCTTCATGTTCGGTGCGCTCCACGGATGGGGGACGTCAACGAAGCCTCGGCCTGCAGATCGCAGTTCGGGCAGTCCACGAATCGATGGTCTCATATCTCGGCTCCGGCGCAGCCGGCGTCAGAAGCCGACTTTGTCGGCACCCTTGAGGTGTAGTATCCGGCGCGCCTCGTCGGGCGTCGCAATCTCGAGCCCGAGCCCTTCGAGGATGGTGCGGATGCGCGTGACCTGCTCGGCGTTGGTCTCGGCATAACGGCCCGGCCCGATCCACAGGCTGTCTTCGAGCCCGACCCGGACGTTGGCCCCCATCGCGGCCGCCATGGTGGCGACCGGCATCTGGTTGCGGCCCGCGCCGAGCACGGACCATCGATAATCATCGCCGAAGAGCCGGTCGGCCGTGCGCCGCATGTGCATGACGTCGTCGGGATGGGCGCCGATGCCTCCCTGCAGCCCGAACACCGTCTGAATGAACAACGGCCTCTTCACCAAGCCTCGATCGAAAAAATACTTCAGGTTGTAGAGATGGGCGGTGTCGTAACACTCGAACTCGAAGCGAGTCCCGTTCTCGGCACAGGCGTCGAGGATATATTCGATCTGCCCGAACGTGTTGCGGAAGATGATGTCCTTGTTGGCGAGATAGCTGCGCTCCCAGTCATGCTTCAGGCTGTCGCCGAAGCGGCCCAGCATGCCGAACAGTCCGAAATTCATCGAGCCGAGATTGAGGGAGGCCAGTTCCGGCCTGAAGGTCGCGGCCGGCCGCACCCGCTCCTCGATCGTCATGGTGGGGGCGCCGCCCGTCGTGATGTTGACCACGCAGTTCGAGCGCGCCTTGATGCGGGGCAGGAACCGGGCAAAGCCCTCCGGCGTCTGATCCGGCGCCCCGGTTTCCGGATCGCGGGCATGAAGGTGGACGATGGCGGCGCCGGCCTCAGCGGCCCCGACCGCGGCCTCGACGATCTGATCCGGCGTCACCGGCAGGTGAGGCGACATGGACGGCGTGTGGATGGCGCCCGTCACGGCGCAGGAGATGATGACCTTCTTGGGTTGAGCCATGGGCGTAGTTCCTCAATGTCCGAAGTCTCGGTGGCGGAGCGCCGATGGGCGAGCAGGGCCATGGGCCGCGTGCGGTCGGGTTCGTCGGGCCATCACAGCGACTCGACATTGCCGTCGACCCCGAGCGACTGACCCGAAAGGTTGCGCCCCGCCGGCGAGACCAGGAACACCACCATGAGGGCAACGTCCTCGGATCCGTCATGCGGCGCATCGAGATGCGGTCGAGATACTGCCGCTCCATGGCGTCGTAGGCCACCCCGACCTGGGCGGCGCGGTCGCGGATGACGCCTTCCATGCGCGGCCCCTTGATGATGCCGGGCAAGATGGCGTTGACGCGGATGTTCGACGGACCGAGCTCCTTGGCGAGGCTCTGGGTGAAGCCGATGACGCCCCATTTGGCCGCCGCATAGGGCGTGCGGAACGCGTAGCCGAAGCGGCCGGCCGCGGACGACATGTTGACGATCGCGCCGCCGCCGGCCGCCTTGATCAACGGCACCGCACGTCTCGCGCAGAGGAACTGCCCGGTCAGGTCGATGTCGATGCAGCGGCGCCAGTCCGCCACCGTGATGTCCTCGACGGCACCGGTCGGCCCCGCGATGCCGGCGTTGTTGACCAGGACATCGAGTCCGCCGAGCCCCGACCGAACCTCATCGAACAATCGGTCGACCGCGACCTCGTCCGATACGTCGGCCAGGGTCGTGCCGACATCGGGCATGGCGAGGCGGCAGTCGGCCAGGACACCCTCGGAGACGTCGCAGACGTGCACCTTGGCCCCGGCCGCGACGAGGGCCGCCGTGACGGCGCGGCCGATGCCGGCGCCTCCCGCCGTCACCAGCACCCTGAGCCCTTCCGCCTGCCCCCCAACCATATCGTCTCTCCTCGTTCCGCATCCTTTGCTTCCCCGGGCGACCCAGGTTCGGGCCGCCCGGAGGTAGGAGCGGGGGGCGGCCTTGTTCAGCGCGGCATCGACCAGGTCGCGATCGCTACTGAATGGCCTGCACGATCCCGAGGTTTGCTTCGGGGCCAAGTAGACCTATGACGATCATTCTCCGCAAACAACAGCAGGTGTCGAGGTGGAAGGTTCGGTTCTGGTGACCGGTGTGGAAGGAATGATCGGCTACGCCGTGGCCCTGCATCTCCGTGAGGCTGGTGTTCCCGTGGTGGGCCTCGATCAAAGGGTCGCCGACTCGGCGGATCTCGGCGTCCCGGTGCTGCAAGCCGACCTCGATAACACGCATGCGCTCTACGGTGCGCTCGTGGAGCACCGTTGCACGGCCGTCGTGCATTGTGGGGCCGTGTCCGGGCCCATGCTGGCCCGCGACGATCCGGAATTCCTGTTCCGCACCAACGTCACCGGCACGCTGAACGTGCTCGAAGCCGCGCGACGGCTGCACCTGCGTCGCGTCGTTTTCTGCTCGTCCCTGATGGTCTACGGCGCGAATGACGGGTCCTTGCTCACGGAGGACAGCCCGCTCCGGCCAAGCGACGCCTATGGGTTCAGCAAGGTCGCGGCGGAGGCTATTGTCGAGGCCTATGCGGCCCACCACGGGATCGACGCGGTGTCGGCCCGGCTGGCCTGGGTCTATGGCCCGCGCCGGCGGACTGCCTGCGTGATCCGGACACTGCTGAGCGACGCCATGGCGGGCCGCCCGACCCGCATCTCCACGGGCGCGGCCGCCATGCGGCAGTACGTCCACGTGGACGACATCGCCGAGGCCCTGACGGCGCTGCTGCGGGCCGAGCGCATCGAGCGCCGTGCCTACAATCTGTCCGGTGGCGATTATCGGCCCTTCGGCGAGATCGTCGATCTCATACGCGAGCTGTGTCCCGGGGCCGATGCCGTGGTCGAGGACACGCCCGATCCCGACGACCCTCCCATGGGGCCGCTCTCGATCGCGGCGATCGAACGCGACCTCGGTTGGGCGCCGAAACTCTCGCTAGCCGACGGCCTGCGCCACTATCGGGACTGGCTCGGCCCGGCGGGATGATGGGCCATCCAGTGCTTGGCGATCTCGACGCGCCGACAGATCCACGCCTTCTCGTGCCCCTGCACGTAATCCATGAAGCGGGCGAGGGCATTGGCGCGCCCCGGCCGTCCCGTCAAGCGGGCATGCAGGCCGACCGACATCATCTTCGGTTCATGCTCGCCCTCCTTGTAAAGCTGGTCGAAGGCTGATTTCAGATAGGCGAAGAAATCCTCGCCCGACATCCAGCCGGGGTTCGTGGCGAACTTGAAATCATTGGTGTCGAGCGCGTAGGGCACGATCAGCCGGGACTTGCCTGCGACGTCGGTCCAATAGGGCAGGTCGTCGTTGTAGGAATCCGAGTCGTAGAGGGTTTCGGTCTCCTCCATGACGAGGCGACGCGTGTTGAGGCTGCCGCGTCCGGTGTACCAGCCCAGAGGCGGCCGACCGGTGATCTCGGCGATGGTGCGGACGGTCTTGCGGATGTCATCGCGCTCCTCATCCTCCGGCATGCCCGCATAGTCGATCCAGCGCCAGGAATGGCTCGCGACCTCATGACCAGCCTCGGCCATGGCGCGGCCGGCCTCGGGGTTCCGCGCAAGCGCGAGCCCGACGGCCCAGCAGGTGAAGGGCAGGCGCCGCTCCTCGAACAGCTTCAGGATCCGCCAGAAACCAGCCCGGCTGCCGTATTCGAAGGCGTCCTCGACGAAGCCGTTCCGCCGCGGCTGGGGCGCCGGGCCGACGATGTCGGGCACGAGATAGATCTCGGAATGCGGGTCGCCGTCGGCAACGCTGCGCTCGCCGCCTTCCTCGTAGTTGAGCACGAAGCTGACCGCGATGCGCGCGCCGCCGGGCCAGCGCGCGTCGGGCCTGGAGCCGCCATAGCCGATGAGGTCGCGCGGGGGGAGAATGTCCATGTGATCCGATCCACGGTCATTGCGGCGCTGCGCTGGAAATTTCGGCGATCATCTGGTCCGCCGTGCGCGTGCGGCAGTAGTGGCCGCGCATCGATTCGATCGAGTCGGCGTGGTTCTCGGGCGTGTCGGCCGCGCAGCAATCCTCGATCTGGGTGACCAGGAACCCGCGATCTGCCGCGTCTCGGATCGCGGATTCCACGCACTGGTCCGTGACGATGCCGTAGATCACCAGAAATTCGATGCCGAGGTTCCGCAGCACATAATCGATGTTGGTGGCGTTGAAGATCCCGGACGCCGTCTTGGGAATCACGATCTCGTCGTCCCGCGGACCCACGGCGTCGATCACCTTGGCGCCCCAGGACCCTTTGGCGAAGTGGAGGCTCGAGATCTTGTGGTCGAGGCTGCGGTCGCGCCCATCGTGGGTCAGGCTCTCGATCACGGTGTAGACGACCTCGATGCCCGCGTCCCGCGCGGCCGCCTGAAGCCGGACCTGATTGGGGATCACCACATGGGCGACCCGGTCGTAGAAGGCGCGCTTCTTGGCTTCCGGCGCGCCCGGGGCTTTCGCGCGCTCCATGAGATCCGCGCTGAACTCACCGTTCTGCATATCGACGCTGAGCAGGGCCGTGCGGGACCGCACGATCGGCCGCTCGCGATAGGCGCCGTTGGGGGCGTCGATGGCAGGCTGGGGCATGGCGGGCTCCGGGTCCATACATGGCGGCATCCCGTTCGGAGCGGAGGCGCCGAGGCGAGTTGATCGAGGCTGGACGCGCGCCCCGCATGCACCGAGGCAGCACGGGCGAAAATCTCGGTCCCGAGTTCAAGCTCGAGCCAGGCGGCCCATCGCCCGATCCCATAAGACAGAATGACAGCACACCCCGGTTGCTGTCCATATTGTAAGTTTCTGAGCATCCGGCTAGGGCGTGTTGACATTCCCGCTTCTTTTTCGCGTTAGACGATTCGATTGGCGTTGATCAACCTGAGGTGGTTTTTCCGGTCATTTTCGGTGGGAGGGATTCCCCGACGTGCAACAACCTGATT
>JAABUY010000673.1_pt1 | contig 56362 bp, 90 predicted proteins | sample 5560271 | NCBI WGS metagenome assembly JAABUY01 (sample SAMN10711886, study PRJNA513374) | rock metagenome | isolation source: Antarctica rocks | place: Antarctica: Victoria Land, University Valley | reverse complement strand
TGGTGCTGCCGCAGCACCAGCGCCGCGGCGTCGGCCGCGCGCTGCTGCAGGCCGCGCACGCGGCCGCGCGCGCGTGCGACGCGCTCGACGTGACCGTGCGCCCCGGCCCGGACGTGCCACAGGGGCTACGCTTGATGCCTGCCTCGTGACCGGCGGCTGTATGCGTGGGCCCTTCCTGTGGCAACGCGCCTGCATGCCAGCCCCGCACATCGCCGTGAGCTGCGGGGATGAGGGGCTGCCCTTTCCGCGCTGACGCCCGCCCGCGCGCACCACGCAGTACGAGGAGCCGACCGACGCGCTGCAGGCGCTGCGCGAGTCCGTCGAGCTGGGCCTGGCCGCGGGCGCGCCCTGGCTGCGCGCGGCAGCCGCAGCGGCCGTGGCGGCGGCGCCGGCGGCGGCGCCCGCGCCGGCGGGCGCGGGCGTGGCCGGGGAGAGGGCCGAGGGGGCAGCAGGAGGCGGGCGCGCGGGCGCTGCGGCGCCCGCGCCCGGCGGCGCGCGCGACGGCGGACCCGCCAGCGCGGGCGCCGCTGCCGCCAGCAACGGGGGCTGCGGCGCGGGCCATGGGGCCGGCGCACGGGCGGCGCCGGAGGCGGCGCCTCTGCTCCTGGCGCTGCCGGCGGCGGACGCGGCGCGCGCGCAGGCCGAGCTGCGCATGCCGCGGCAGCAGGCGCGCCCGCGGCGCTGGGCGGCCCGGAAGGCCCCGCGCGCCGCTCTGCGCATCGTGCAGCGCTGTCCTGGCGGCCTGCCGATGACCGCCCCGCGCTCGGGAGCAGCGTTCAGCGGCCGGCTGGTGAGGCTGCGCCTTGTTTTGTAAGAACCTACACTGCAGGACAGGTGTTCGTCCAGGCAGGTGCGCACGGCTGAGCTGAGCCCGCTGGCCTCGTGCTGCGCCAGGCAGGCGCTGCGCGCCGACAGGCCAGCTAGACGGCCACTGCTTGTTGCCTGTCGCCTGGCTGAGGCTGCAGGCGGCGCGCGCGCGCAGGTGTTGAAGGCCTGGGAGGCGCTGCTGGCGGCGGCGCCGGGCGCGGCGGCCGCGCGCGCCGCGCTGGCCGCGCTGGTCAGGCGGCGGGTGGCCGGCGGCGCGGCGTCGGCGCGCCGCGGCGCTGAGGGCAAGCGCGTCTTCGACCACGGCTCCGGCTTTGTGATGATGAAGGCGCGCCTGCCCCGCGTTCAGCCCTGCACACCCCCCATGTTGCGAGCGCGCCTGACCCTGACGAGAGCTGACGCACCCTTTTGCTCGCAGCTCGAGCTGCAATCGCTTTTGGTAAGTGGCCCTGGCTGCATAACGCTCTGCACGCTTGTTGGTAGACTGGGCGGCCTCTGTTTGCTTTCATGAACCTGACTTCGGACGTTGTAAGGCCTGGGCGCGGCACGCGGCGCGCCGACGCAGCAGACCAGGCTGCACATCAGCCTGCGAGCGCGGCGTGCGCTCGGCAGGTGGGCGCGCAGCCGGCTGCTGCGCCCGGGCAGCCGATCGCAATGGAGGAAGGCGGCGACGGCGCGAGCGCCGAGGAGCGCGACGCCGCGCTTGACGCAGCGGTCGCGGCGCGGATGCAGCGATTGGACGCCTTTGCGCAGGGCCTGTAGCGCGAGGCTGCAAGGGACGGGAGGTCATGGCGGCGGCGGTGCCAGTGTCTGCTAAGATCGGAGGGCCAGGCTAAGGAGGGGCCCGTGGCACGCGTGTAGCAGCACTCTGAATACCTGCGTACGGCAGGGCGGTGCAGAGGGCGCGTGAGGTGCCGGCGCACTGAGCGGTGGCCGGCAGCACTTAGGGCCAGGGGCGCCAGGCCAATAGGCAGAGTGCTGCGACGGCCGTGGTTGGAGCTCTGCGAGGGACACCCTGCGAGCGACATGCAGGCCGGTGTCCTGCATGGCACGGCAGAAGTGAGTTTGATCGGGTGAGAAGCCTCTACAACAGAGATGAGACATCTGGAACAGAGATTTTCATCGAGAACAGCGATAAACATTTAAACAATAATAGATCAGAAGCCTCCTCAACAGAAATCAGATATAAATAACATAAACATGGGCCGCAGCTGGGCCGCTGGGCGGGCCTTGTGTGTGCAGCAGGCGCACTGGCAGGTGCTGCTCCAGGGCAGCAAGGTGGGCGCCTGTGCTCGCGACCCGGTGCGTGCTCCGGCAAGCAAACCTGTGATGGGTCATTGGGGCCGCCGTGCAGCCGCGTCGCTGGGAGCATGGCCATGGAGCGCTGGGGGGCTGGAGCTGGCGGTGAGGGTCTGTGTGTCTGCAGTGCTATGCGCGCACCTATGCGAGGTGCCGAAGTGAGCCCGCGCGCTGTGCGGGCTGGCAGTGTGTGGACCGGCAGCCCATTGGCCTCAAAAGCGTCGTCAAGGAGGCCTCCACGAGCGTGGTGCGCCACTTATAGAGGCGGTGTCACAGGTGAGCAATACTGTTCGCTCTCGCGACTGCGCGCGACGTGCCTTCCCTATTCACTGGGCAGGCAAAGATGTGGACCCGCAGTAGATGCCATGCCCTGTGCTTGCCTCAATCTGCTGTCGGAAACTGCGCTGTGCTTGCAGCGACGGCCGTCACCTGTGTGCGAGCAGCGAGCGGCTGTTTTACTGCAGGCCAAAGATTGCGACAGTCACGGCTGTCAATAACTTTGCGGACACCGGGGACGTTGTGGCGGCCTTGAGGCGTCACTTTGACGTGCCTGAGGCAGCCGGAGCTGCGCCGCACGGCCTATACCAAGGTACGCTGCCTTGTCAGTCGCACGCCGTCTGCCAGCGTTTGGCGCCAGGCAGGTCGCGGCACAGTCCTGACATGACACGTCTCTTACCGTATAGTTGTGTCTGAACAGGCGCCGGGATGTGTTGAGTAGGCTCATATAGAGAGTCAGCCTGCTCCACCTGCCCTACTTGCTGTTGCACCAGCCTGGGTGTACCGTGGGTCTGGCGTACCCTGGTACTCCAGACCCATGGTACACCCAGGCCTAATGCCCCGGCGCTTATGCCTCCCGTCCGCATCCGCGTGCAACCCCAATCGCAACCCTACACTGCCCCTGGCCGCTTGCTGCAGGCATGAGCTGGTCGCGCACGAGCGGCCGCGTCGAGGTGGCCAACAATAAGGGAGGTGCAGCAGAGCAGCATGTGCGTGTCCTTCAAGCATGCGCTGCCAAGCCTGTACACGCCGGTGCGCCCCAAATCCTACCCTGTTCCCGGGTGCATGCTTGCCGCCGCGCCCATGCCAGCGTGTCGTTGTGCGGGCTGCTGACACCGCCCGTGAGCATGCCTTGCGCCGACGGGCGCGCCTGACAGCGCGTGCGTGCCGCCGCGCCCAAACCAGTGTGCTGCCATGCCCGCTGCTGCAATCACCCAGGAGCGCGCTGGGAGCCGACCGCGCGCGCGCGCGCCGCCAGGCCAACTTCCGGCAGCACCTGTGCGCGTCCCAGATGGCACAGCGCGCTGAACCAGCGCCTCTTCCGCTTCACCGCCGAAGCGACCCACCGTTCTAAAGCCCAGAGGTTGCTGGGAGGTAGTGACGCAGATTTTGTCAGAGCGAATCTGCAAGTCTATGGAAGTCCACATGATTTCTGCCAGTGCGGCGGAAGGGAAAGCACTGGACGCGCCAGAGGTGCACGCTCCGCGGTGCGCTTCCCCGCTGCCCTGCTCCCTGTAGCCTCGACCGCGCACACAGGCTGTGACGCCATAGCACTGGCAGGGTGGCGAACGTGCCTTGCTGGCTGCGGCGCGTGCCTGGCGCATGCGCTGTGTGCTGCGCGCGCCCGCTGCCAGCCGGCTGCACTGCCGCACCGCAGGTGATCCTGACGAAGCTGGTGTGCATATGCCTGCGTGGCTTCACGCAGTGCTGCCCCGCGCACGGTGTGCACATGGCCGATATGAGAGCCTGTTCATGATGACTGATGCCTGTCTGGTGTGGCCCGCCGATCGCGCAGCTGCCACATTGCGGAGCGCCGGCTGCCGCCGTGCCATGGTCCTGGGCAGTAGGCATGCACACCGATTCACGTGCTGGCCCACTTCTATTCCTGGGTTTGCCGCGCCCAGCAGCGCGCGCGGGACGCTTCTGTGCATAGATCGTGCGCGTAAGCGGTGTCAATAGACGCGGGCCGCGCGCTGCTGCTGCATTGCTGCTGCGTCGCTGCTGCACCCCTGCTGTGCCGCTCCTGCACCAAAGCCGTACGCCAGGTGACCGGACGCACTGTCTGCACACGCCCGCGCAGCAGCGCAGGCGGTGCAGGCCTTGCATGCATGGGGGGCAGGCTTGGCCGTCCAGCTCTCGGCTGCAATAAATTTGTCTTCTCGGGTTTTTTCACCTGCGCTCCTAGGAGCGCAGATTAGTCGGGTGGCTGGCCGGGGCTCATACGAAGCACCGAGGCCCTGCGCAGCACTGTGCGGCTGGCGCCTGCGCGTGCGCCAGATGACAAGCGCAGTGTGGCGCTTAAGCATGGCTGCGAGAGCAGTAAATAAACAAACATGCATGACCTCCAGCATGCCCAGAATTTTTACCTTTTCTTTCATCGCTGGGTTGGGCCTGTTTCACAGTGCGCCTGGCGTCATAGGATTTTGACAGGCCCACCCCAAAGGCATGGCTATATTTGGTTATCTTTGCAGCTTGCTGTGAACACATACGCCAATTGTTGCATGCGCAGGGCCTCCAGTGACCCAGGTGTCACCAGCCGATATCCATGCAGCGCGTGAGTGGCCGCCGCTGCGAGCGCCGTGGCGTCGTGACCGCGCTTGCCGTTCCTGCCGTGCTGCACAGGCGCGCGCCTCTGCTTGCACCCCACCGCTCGCAGCTGTGCAGCCGATACTACTCTCTGCGCCTGCGCTTGTTGCGGGGCGCAACGGTTGTGTTGCTGGACGTAAGAGACAGGTCCGCGAGATGTACGTGTGCAGGCGAGGATGGTATGGCGCGCTGTCATGTGACAGCCTGGCGCAGCTGATCACAGCCTGGCGCAGCTGATGATGACGATTGCCGCTCGTTCGGCTGATAGCAGGCCGCGCTTGCGGTGTGCGTACACCTTGCTGGCCAGCCATGAAGCGGTGCGCACCAGGTGCTCGATGCACCCAGCACACCGTAGTATGGCCTATTCTTACTGTGTCACCCCAGCAACGGGTGGGGCATGCTGCATGTACAGAGGAGATTAGCCAACAAGCAAGCTGTGAGCCATGCTCTCATGCACATGCTCAATGTCATCTATCTGAGGTGCATCTTCCAAACCCCTATGCTGAGCTGCATTGTGTTTTTGCAGCATCCTTTGTCTGCAGCTATTGCAGAGCTGGAGCCTCCACCTTCCTGTCTACACCGTACACGGCAGCAACAGCAACCTGGCCAGACGCGCCCTGCAGCATCCCACCACGTGGCGCGCTAGCACGGCTGTACGCATGGCTACCCCGATGGACACGACGTCTGCCGCGCTCAGGGTATGTCAAACAAGCATACCTTGAAGCTCTGCTGTGCCTGTGGTCACCTGTGTGAAGGTCTGTGACCAGGCAGGTCTCTTGACAGCTGCATGAGGAAGGGTGCTGTCTCTTGCCATCTCACACACTGGCACGAGCTGTGTTGACTGCGGGAAAACAAAGGGGATGCATTCACGCTGTCTAGGTGGGTTTAGCCCCAAGAAGGCCACACCTGGGGTGCCTGGCGCAAACGAGTCTGTTCTGGGTGCCTGGCATGCATGTCCTGTCATGCACCAGAGATGCCTGTGCTTAAGGCTTGCAGGCAGGGTGTAAGTTCATATACTCACAACAGAGGCTCTGCCGCACGCGCATGGCCAACAGGTCACTGGCTTGGCGGATAAGAGGACAGAAGCCGCAAAGCGCTTTGCACTGTGCACCGGCCTCCCCGCTGAGGTGCGCAGATCACGTTATGGTGTGCATGGTCATGAATGGCGGCAGCAGCAGCAGCACGTCACCACCAGACACTTGACCCTCGTGCTTGCAGCGCCCCGTGCATTGCTATGGGTCACTCACTATGCACTGAATACTCATTCACAGCGAGCTGGCCATCGTCAATATGACTGTATGCCTGCAAAAGCCTCTCGTTCCTGCTGCGTGTGTTGCGTGAGCCATAATGCGCATGTCCCAGTCATCCTTGGCTTGGTTGTGATGACCGCAGTGCATCTACAAACCATGCATGCCTGCTTTGCTTTGCCCGTTCAGATTGAGTTATACCGGGCAGGGCTGCTGGTGGGTAAGCTGGGGCCACCTCTCGCCAGCTAGTCAGGCATGAGCAATGCTGGTTGCAGACATACACGGAGAAGGAGCCAGCTCCAGCCACTCCAGACGACGTGTACGTGGTCAATTTTGAAGGCACGGATGTACGGGTGCCGCGCATCACGCAGGATTTCCGCGTCCTCATTCTGGTGCGTTGCCAGGCAAACCTGCGCGCCAGCTCAACCGTGCCTGCGGCCACCCCAGACTGCTTTTGGCTGCATCCGGGGCTTGCATCAGGAAGCTCTGTTGTGGTGGCCCGGCGTATGTAAGAAGTCGGGCTGAAAGCTTGCAAACCGGTGGTTGGTGTCATGCTGAAATTCCAGCTTGAGACAGTGACATGCATGCGTGGCCAGCAGGGCGCTGCCGCGGCGGGCGAGAAGAGCGAGGCTGCAATGGACCATGATGACATCATGGCCGAGGTATATCCAACTGCGTGGCATTATGTTTGCTCCTCACAACCAGCAGCATGGCCTGTTCCTCGTGGCTGGCTGCTGTTGTAAGAAGCTGCGTGTGGGTATACAGGGATTGGCTGTTCTGCAGCGTATGGTTGGCTTGCAGTGGTGCCGCAGGGGGTCCACAGCAGGGACGCTGACGCATACGCATGGCCACCACCAGGATGAAGACACTGGCGTAGAGGAGAGCATCACCGGAGCAGCGCTGCTGGACCCCATCTTTGATTCTGCGGTGCGTGATCCACCTAGTGCCATGCTCGCATCATGATCAGTGATCAGTGGCAGTATATTGTTGCTGAAGACTGGACGTTCATGCCTGCTGCGTCATGTGCATGGCTGGGGTGTGGGGGGTCGGGGGCGGTCTCTGTGCAAACCTAATAAGCTTGCTGCAGACCTACATAGCTGCGTGCCAGACCAGCTGCCGTCCGCAAGCGCGTGTGCGCATGCCAGTCATGATGGCCTGCCACTGGCTCTGCCATCACACCAGGCATGGGCATGTCAGATGTGGATGCGGCTGTGCAGGGCCGAGCACCGTCCAAGACCTGCCCAAGACGAGCAGCTGCGGCCGGAGATGGCCTAGCCAGCCGGTACAGGAAGGCGATGAGTGCTCCCGACCTGTTCCGGGAAGCCTTCTACCAACTGAGGCGAAGTGCGCCGGCATTTGCCCCGCGATGTGTCCCAGACACGCAGTGTCATGTGGGTGTTAGTGTTGCACTGTTCAGCAGCTCCCACAGCTGTGCAACGCTTTGATGTGGAGTGTGTGGCATGTGCGCGCAGAGGAGCGGCCCGGGTACACCATGGTATACGTCCTCGCCGATCTGCCGTTCGATCCAAAAGCGCTGTGGGAGGCGCTGCCCGCGGAGGAGCAGCAGCCCTTTCAGGTATGCTGCACCTATGTATCAGCTCGTCAGCTTCCCTGCCACGGCAGCCAGATGCATCATGCGCAACCGTTTGGTGTGCAGGACATGGCAAAGAGCCTGAAGGCAACGCCCATGAGATGCACACACTACGCGTGCACTCACGTGGTGATGAGTGGCTCCGAGGTACTGTGCCGCAGTCACTCCAAGATGGAGCACTGCGACCAAGGGACTGAGGTGGACGTGGCTGGAGCCCTGGAACAGTTTGGCTTGCCAGTCGGCGTGAATGTCTCTTTGGAAAGCACCGACGACAAGCGTGAGAGTGTACGCATTTCAAAGCTTGCCGTCGCTCTACATCCCGGGCCCCTTTGTTAGAGGCATCAGACGCTCAGCGGCGCGCAGGTGAAGGCGGACATGCTCATCCGCCGCGGCCGCCTCATGACCTGGTTGGAATTAGACCAGAACCAGCACAAAACTTACGACGCCGAGGAGGAGATGACGCGCATCGAGCGCGGCATGGCGGAGTTCTGCTTTCCTGTGCACTTGATCCGCGCTGTCCCGGGCGCAGTGGACCGCATGGACGACCTGCTCAGGCTGGTTCAGGACTACTCGTACCTCGAGCGTGCTGAGGAGCACGGTGGCATCTACGTCACCTTCCTGGGCTACGCGCCGGAGCGCGTGGCCGCGCTCATCGCGGTGGCCAAGGCGCGCGGCTGGGACGTCACCATGATGTTCCCGCACGAGCAGCTGCTGCCAATGCGGCAGCAGAAGCGACGCGAGCATACCGTCAAGTTCTGCCATAGCTAGGGCTTGATGGGAGCCGCGACAGTGCAACAGTAGCCGTGCGGGTAGCAGTCCATGCCGGCCACAGAGGCGGACATGGCGAGCGCTTGCGCTGCGCTCGCGCGTAGGCCTGCATACGCGGCGAGCAACCAGCGTGAGCGCCCCCTCCATCCGGCTCGTTGGCAGCGTCGCCACAAGGCATTGTGGCCAACATAGCAGCGCACCGAAGTGCAACAGCCGAGTCATGAAGGGTGTCATGGCAGCTTGAGAGCTGCCAGCTACAAAGCAGTAGACTAACCATCATGCTGTCGGAAAGTGCTTTTATGGCAAGCATGTCAATCAACATGTAGGGCAACAATCAAACTCTGAATTTTGCCATGTCATGAGTATTGACTCAAGACGTCCTGGAAGCGTTTCCGACTAAACAATGCTATTGAGTAGCATCTGCTTGCTGTGATGCCTGCCGAGCAGCATACGTTGCCTCTATGCCACCACCCCAGAAGGAATGCTGTGTAAAGTGGCCTCGCTGCGGAATCTGCTTCCATTATGGGAAGTTTCATGTCTCTTCTGTGCACTGGCTCTCTGTACACCAAACTTACTGCAAACATATATGATAAAACTAGGGGAGGGTTTTTGCGCTGTTACAGTGCGCACCAGCAGTGTATCATGTACTACCTGTAGGACTACTATACAATGTACATGCTGTACAATATCACATGCGCTGCAGATGGGCATAGTCGACCACGTCAGTGCATGAAGTTGACTGTGAATCGCGCGCTCATGTGTGACATGAATAGCGGGCGGGAGTCTCAGCTCTTACATTAGTACCTTGTGAATGTATCACAAATATATGAGGCACTTACAGGATAAGTGGAAGAGAACAATGTATTTTGAGAAATGTGCAGAGCTGACCACCGCGCCAATTCACTGACATCCGGCAGCCACGGCGCGACGCGTTCATACATGTATCCTGGTAGCCTCCTTGAATGCATAGCGCACGCGTTCGTACCTTATCCATAGCGTGCCCAAGGCGCACAGCCTCATTGCTTGACATTTATAGGCGGGAACCCCACCGGCCGCATTGCAGATAAGAGGGCTACATTTGTGTAAGTGCCATGAGTACGCCCTGGCGTTGTATGGCATCAGAATGCACGCCAGGTAGTGATGCCATATTCCACACAGCTGCTTGGGCGCCAAGCTGTCGCCCATAAAAGGGCATGCTCAGGGCGCCATGGAATCGAGGGCAGCCTTCAACACTCTCGCCTGGCTCATGCTGGCTGATGCGCCAGGCACGCAGCCAAGGCATCACGACGCAGAAACTGGTCAACATGTTGCTTGGTTCAGAATGGAAAGACAAAGGCTTGACAGCTACCCGCACACGCACGGCCCAGGTGCGCAGCGCTTCCACCTATGTCTGTGGCGCATCCTCACCGCATGGCATGCCGATTGCGTATGCGCTCATTGACTGACTGCAGCCTTGACTGCACAGCAGCCTGCAATTCCAGCAGATGCGCTTGCTCTTCCTCCAGCTCCATGTCGGTCTGCACAATCACTCCACGTCAGTGGGAACCAAGCCTTTTGCAGCCGACGCTGAGGCATGATGCAGAGCCCGGCCCCCACAGGCCCAACAACGTCCTTCGTCTGCCCTGCGACATCGCTAAGGCATGCCCTGGTGCCGCACCAGACCCGCTAGTCGCGGCTGCTTCCAGACAGAATGCAGGACGATACATGCTACAAGGAGGGACGCGGGGCGGCGGGCCGCAGCGCGTGCGCGCACCAGCTCGGACACCGGGGCCTGCCCGGCGGATGCCAGCGCCGCATGCGCTGCCATCTGTGCCGGATGCTCGCCCGCCGCGGGCCGGCCTTGCGAGGGCTGCGGCTCAGGCGCCACGCCAGGCAGGCTGCGCGTGCTGGCTCCTGTGCGCGCATCCACCGGCCCATGCCGCACCATGCTGCCGCCTGCTGCAGGCAGTGTGAAGCTCGCGCTCGACGCCAGCTGCAGGCCGGGCGCCGCGATCCTGACGCGCAAAACACACTTAATTCAGGGGAGGGGAGCGCCTCGGCGGCGTGGACCTGTGTGGAGCCTGCCCCTGGCTAGTCACTGGCCACGCGCCCCGGAGTGTTTAGACGCATGCTGCATCTTATCACCCCATGCACTTGTGTGCTGTGCCCACATGGTTGTCCACGCGCCTGGCAGCTCCTGAACAAAGTCCCGACAATCTGCCGGTGTCGCGCTGCTTGCCCAGTCGGAAGGCAAAGCAGCTTGCCGCCAGCCACGCAGTGCAGCCCACAACGCGCCATCATACAAATCCTGAGACGCCTGCTTGTGGGCTTGCGCAGTGAAGGGCTCGGGCAGACTGCTACGCACCCAGTCGCGATCGCCTCGCGCTCCGCATCGAGGCCGCGGCGCGGCCCTCTTGGCGCCTGGTCCCGGTGCAGCGCTGCATACGCGGCGCCTGCTAGCCCTGTCGTGGCGACAAATCGAGGATAAATCCCAGCATGATGCCCAGACTCTCGGCTGTTGCAGCCCAGCAGCCGACCATGGGCAGCACACTCTGTCATGCCGTCCGAGCAGCATTGGAGCCCCTGACAAGGGGGTCGCAGCACTACCACTGCGTCACACCCGCTTGCAGGACATACGCCCCACCGGCTGGGCAGTGTCAAGCATGGATTGCAGTACACACGATTTACTTATACTCAACCAACACATAACTGCAGAGCATAAGCGGGCATTGCATACCGCTGGGACTCAGGCTGCTGCCCAAGCCGCCTGGCCCCGTGGAGTCCGGCACGATCAGCTCGTTGTCATCACCTGCGCCGTCTGCCCAGGCCGCAGCGCCCGCCGCGCACGCGCGTGGTTCGCCCGCGCTGCGCGCCGCCCCTGTCGCACGAGGCGCGCCAAGCGCGGCGTCCACGTCCAGCGGCGCAGGCACGGGCGCCAGTGCCGTGCCCTTGGCAGCCATGAGCGTCACGCCACCGTCTGGGACATGCGCCGGCGCCGCGCCCTGCGCTCGCCGGTTCTTAGGGCCGGCGCCTCTGTGGACGGACCAGTGACGCCATGCGCAGCCTTGGGCAGCTTGCCGCCCTCGAGAAGCCCAACCGCTACCTCCCGCTTGCACAGGAGGGACGACCGGGTTCCAGCCCAGATGGTGCGACAGGCGAGCCTGCATCGAGCGGGCCGGCAGCCACCCGCCGGCGCGCTGTGATGCAGAGGGGCATGCCGGGGGGCGCGGGCGAGGCGCATGCAGGCTGCTGGTCATGACCATGTGCGACTTTGCGCTCTGCGCCTAACGCAGGCATGATCTGGCAGGCACGCCGGGCCGTCCCGCAGTTAACATACACAAGATCAGGTCTAGGAAGCGCGCCGCCACCTCTGCCTCGCCGTTAGAGCCATCCGCGGGCGCCTCCGGCCGCGGGACCTCCTCACGCAGCAAGCGCGCCAGCACCTCGCCCGCCGCCGTACCGTCGCCGGCGAACGTGCGCAGCGCATACGTCCCCGCAAGTATGCGCACGAATGTGTTCTTGCCCAGGGCGTCCTTGCTCAGCGCCTGCGCCCGGCACCCCATGACGTGCGAGGCGGCCCTGCGCCGTTCTGGGGCACCCAATTGTGTTGCGCTGGGCATGGCACCCCCTCCCCTCCCCGCCTGCCTGGGCATGAGCCCTAGCGCCCTGACCGCGCACCAGCGCCTGGACAGCCGCTGCCCAGGACGGGTCATTAGCCAAGGTTGTGCGCAAAAGGCACAAGCACGTCTGCACCCGAGCCTGCCAGCGTTCACGCCTGACGCAGGCAGTGCGGCCTGCGCAGTGCAGGCGCGCTGCACGGCGGGCGGTGGGGCCGCGCACAGCATCGATGCTGGGGACAGCCTTGGCGGCGGTGTCGTACTTCTCCGGGTTGGCCGCGCTGACATGCTCCGCGATGGCCTTGACATGCAGACCGGCCGCGCCTGCCTTGCCGAGGACTTCGTATGCAATAGCCCTGATCGTGCCAGGCCGTATCCACCGCACGGGCATCTGCAGCCGCGCGGCACGCCCGCTGGTGAATGCACGGGGGGCGGGGGGCAGCTCAGCGCACGCGTCTGCCTATCCAGCGCCCACTCAAGTTGACCTCGCGCATGCACCTGGCTTCAACAACGCCACCCCCAAGGATGACCTCCGCCTGCGCACACACGCAAGTCCACCACCAGCCACTGAGCGCGGGCGCGCCTCAATGGGGCGCAAGTACTCGCCGACGCCGAGCGTGTGCGTGCCGCATTCACCGGCGGCCCCGCCGTCACTGCCGTCGCCGCAGTCGCCCGGGGCGCTGCCTGCTGCGTCACCTGTTTCACAGGCGCCGCGCGCGCTTGCCGGTGCGGTACCTGCGCGAGGCAACTCAGGCATGTGAGGCAACCCGCCAGGTGCCACGCCTGCCAGGCGTGCCGCTGTGCCTGTTAGATCTACAGGAGTGTTAGGCGAGATGCTGCAAGATATGCGCCACACGGCCTGACGGGCTGCGCAGGCAAACTATCGTCATCACTCAGCCGAGCCTGCTTGAGCCCTTCACAGTGCCTGCAACATAGCGTGTACAGTGCCTGCAACGCAGCGTGGCCAGCGCATGGAGCGCCGTCTCTGTATACGACCGCCACCGGGGCTGGACAAGCCGTCCCCTGTAACGTGCAGGTGGCCCTGCTCTCCGCCCTCGCTGTGCTATTTGCTGCGCGTCCCCACGTCCCCTTGCGCAGCCAGGGCTCACCACGGCAGAGACTCAGGCAGGCTGACTCTTATTACTGCCTCGCCGCGCAGCTTGGTACAACCCCTCCCACGCTCCTCAGCTGCTACACCCCAACTGCCAGGCCACACCGCCCACAGCAGAGCCGTGCCTACTGCATGCGCCGCAAGCGCTGCAGCAACTTCTGCTGCCAGCCAGCCACCACACCCCCCCACAACAGACCGCGCTCCGTAGAGCTGCACGACTCGGGCAAGCGAGCTGCATCTCCTGGGCTCAACGCACTGTCCCTGCCCACTGTGACACTGCGCTGCGCTGCGCTGCGCGGGAGCCCAACTAGTACCAACGAGGCGTTCTGCCAATTGAGTGCGTGAGGAGAGGGACCAAGGCAGGTGTCAGCACACCTGCACCGACAGCAGGTGCTCGGAAGTTTGAGGCATGGCACCGCGGTCACGAGACATGCAATAGGCGCACCGTAGCTAAGAAAGGCAATGTTTCCACGGAAGAGGGGCTGGCCAGGACGATGGCTGTTGAACCACATCCTGTACTTGGGGACGTTGCAGGGGAAGTTCAGTGACAGCTTCTCAGTCCTGCGCAGCACTCCTTTGCCGTGTCTGCAAGGCGCGCAGCCGGTCTCGGTGCCTTCTGGTTTAGCAGGCGAACGCACCACCCGTACACCGCCAGCACGCCTAGGTCGTAAAGCTCTGCTGCTTCCTCTTCTGCGTTTTCCCCGTCTGCAAGAAAGCTGCCGAGCCGCACAAGTTTCCTTTTGGGGAGCCGGATCTTGGCCTCCCAGTACCTACCGTGTTCCCCATCGCTCACTCCCAAGTATTTGGAAGTCCCTGCCCTTCGCTTGCTTGGCACCGGAAGCCCTTCCCCAGACATGCTCGCAACGTGGGGCGCGTATCCTTGTCAGTGGAAACCAAGAGCCCTCAGCTTACATGAACCAAGAAGGCTTTGTGGCTCCCTTGCCTGTACTGCAACAGCGCGCATCACCACGCGCACCAGTGGCACCATCATCAGCCTTTCAAACGCGCACCCTACAAAAGAAGGTGCAAGCGGGCGTTACTGGTGCTGGCTTTCAACTTGAAACTTTCAAGCGCGCCTTCACTGCGCTACAACAAACACATCCGAGTACACAGCACCCACTACTGCGACCGCCACCTCGACTAAACGAGTCCAGCACCCTGTCACACGCGCTAGACACAGTGTGGAAATCACCATCATAATATATATCCCTATTATACTGTCAAGCAGTTGTCTGCAAATGGATAGCCGTTTAGTTTGCGCTGCACACCTTTAGCATACCTTCGCAAATCCACGGTTCCTTTCACACCCGGTTTATAACACCTCACGCTCGCACCGCGCAGTCCGGGCCAGTGACGCATAGAGCTGTACGTTCTGTGCCCAAAGTACTAGCCCAGCCAATAATTTGGTGACTTACTGGTGAATATTTACTGATGTCGACAGTCGAAGACACGTGCACACGATGACCATTTCGTATTTATAGCAAGTTACCACCAATAAGCAGGCAATCAAAACACTGCATGTGATGTGGGATGCTCAGGAGACAGAGCATGCACTCTGTACATGGCTGTAGTTCGGCACACTGTGCTCTCTTGCCTGCATGCCGCCTCTTGGCCTGATGATTGCCCCATATGACACAACCTGCCCTACCTGCGGCCAGCGCATCATGTATTATCAACACAAATAACACGTGGGAGGCGAGGGCAGGCGACCACACTGGCGACTATACTACTGTCGGCGCCTACATTTGCATTCATGCACGACGTTTTCAATACGCAAAGTAGTGCGTTGTAGCCTGGCTATGCACGCGCCTCAGCACTCGGCAAACAAACCCGCCTGCCTAGAGCTCTACCAGGCGAGCAGCCACAAGAAGACCAACAGCGGCGCGCTTGGCACACGCATCATTCTGGCACAGCGTGCAGTTGGGAGAAATTCGAGCGGGGCGCTTGCCCGGACAGGCCCAAAGGCCTCTACCATGCCATCGGCCATGCGAGTTCCTTTACGTGATGAGCAGCAAGTCACGCAGCACCGCCGCACTCCATGACTGCCTCAAGGAAAAGCACACGCCCACGCGTTTTCCCGATCATTGCAGGCACAAGATTCTCATGCTGATGCTGCGCACTCGTTCCAAGCCAAGAGCACCAGCGAACCGCTGCCTATGCACCATGCTGCGCGCCAGTGGGCTCGTACGGCAGCAGCCGCTCGGAAGCGAACGGGCCGATGGTGACACCTCTTGCGCTGGGCGCGGCGTACTTTGTCGCCGGCGCCGGCTGCACGCTTGGGTCGAGCCAGTAGCCTGGCAGCTGCGGGCGCGCGAGCACCCGTCTAGTTCCACACTGTGTCTGCGCGCTCCAGCGCAACGGCAGCCGGCGAGCCGGGCGGGCCGCCGACCACCTCGTCTGGCAGCGCCGGGCACAGCGACAGCGGCGTCGCCACCCCCCAGGCCACGGCGTCGGCGTCGCGGATCGCCGCCGCGCGTGCCAGCAAGTCGGCCTGTTCGGGCGTGCGCGCCGCGCGGTGCCCAGGCACGCACCCGGCCGCGAGCGCGCGGCGCGCAAAGCTCGCGAGCAGCGCGCCGCCCTTGCGCGAGGCGGCGGCCTGCTCCAGCCGGTCGCCGCGGCCCCAGGCCAGGAAAAAGGAGACGCGCAGCTTGGCCATGACCGCCGCGGCGCCTGGCGTCGTGGCCAGCGGCCAGGAGAAGGCCGCGGACGGCACGGCCTCTACTACGCTGCGGTTCACTCTCACCAGAAATTCTCTGTTCACATACTTGCGGGCTTGCTCCAGTGTAGATGAGTGCTCCTCTACTAGCGGCCCTGCCAAGTGGGGATGCGCATATATTGTGCTCAAGCACATGGAGGCCAGCGGAGGGCCTTGCTTCTTCAAGCTCTCCGTCCAACGTTTCGGACAGACCTCATCCAGCAGCATCGCCACCAGGTGCACCTGGCTGGGTGCAGAGTGCTGGCCCGGGTCACCCATCGGACCGGGGCATCTCAGGTGTGCGCTGACAGGCAGCAGCGGCGCCCCGGCCCCCGGCGCCAACCGCGCCAGCACGGCGTAGGGCCCCAGCGCGCGCACGAGCGCTGCGTGCGCGGGCGTGCCGGGCACGCAGCCCAGGACGCTGGGCGCCAGCTCCGGCACCAGCTCCAGCGGCGTGGCGGCGCCGCAGCGCACGGCGTTAGCAGCCGCATTGGCGGCCGCGGCGGCCAGGCCGAGCACGTGCCCCCAGATGTGCGCCTCGGGCACGCCGGGCGCGAGCCCTGCCGCCACCATGCGAACCGCAAAAAAGTACACGAGCTCGGCGGCGGCACCGTGCTCGCGCCCGCGCTCGTGTGCCGCCAAGGCAACCGCCGGCCCAGAGCGCGTTCACGCCGCTGCAAACCAGTAGCGCGTGGCGGTGACCACGGCGGCGGCGCCGGGCGTGCGCGAGGGGTCGGTGCCGAACGGCGGGGCGGAGCGCTTGTGCCGCACCATGAGACCTAGGTCATACACGCAGAGTGTTGGTCAGGGTCACAGGACATCTCCAAAATACAGGCGCGGAGCACATGTTATCAACATGCTGGTAGGTTGACCATATGCGTGCACCATGAAACCAACGCATGCGGAGCGCTCTAGCCAATACACGGACATGTGCATGAGCCGCGCGTGTGCGCATGCACCTGCTGACACGATACATGGCATAGATGCAAGTCATGAGATACATGCAATTGCCACATATGGCCGTCTTATGCAGATCTGCAGGATGAGTCCATGCCATTTTAATGCAACGGCAGACTCACGTTGGCACTTGATGCGCATCCAGGCCAGCTGCTCAGCGTTGAAGCAGGCGCTGGCCGGCGCGGGCGGCGCGGTGCTGGCGGTGTGTCCAACCAAGAACTCGGACAGCAGCACCCCCACGCCATCCTGTGGTGGCGCCGGGCCCTGGCCAGCGTGCGCAGGGGTCGGGGTAAGTGTGGGTCACATGCAACACAAGCAAGGAAACATAATCGCCGCCATCAGTGGTACAGAACAAGCGCGGGCGCATGGTAACACAAGTAAGAGGAGTCGGGGCGGTGCTGAACACCTGGTTGTGGTTGGCAAGGGAACTTGGCGTGGCCGCCGCATGCTCACGGCTGCCATCCCCAGCATGTTTCTTGGTGTCCCGCCCGAGGGCGCCGGCCTCCGCGGGCCGTTTAGGCCCCCTGGCAACAACGAAATGCTGAGTTTGACATGGCCATGGCTGTCAAGATGTCAGGCTCTGCACAGGCGCCTTGCGAAGCCGGCCTGCGATTCTCACCACCCGCAAGGTATGCACGAATGGTCTGGTGAACACTTCACTTTCAACGGAAGCCAAGCAAGCGTCCTGATGTAGATATGCTGCGGCCCAGGCAGAGATTGTGCATCGCAACAGAGTCATTGACCACATGCATGAATGCGCACTCTAAAGGGAGCCTACCCGAACGTTGCCGGGTCGGGACTCGGCGGCGGCGGCGCCTGCCTCACCACCACCTCCACCGTTGCGTCTGCCCCCGAGTCTGCATTTCCAAGCAGGAGTGTTGCGTGGAACTTGCACCACATGCTTATTATCATGATGACTTCGCACAATGCTCATGCCGCGTACCGCGCTAGCACGTGGCTCTGACACTGCAATAGCTATACCTACACCTATACCCTGTCCGGCTATCCTGATATGACTACTGGTACTGATATGCATCCAGGAACTTGATACACATACACCCTGAGTGGCAGGTTTTTGAAATGTCAGCGTGCATACTCCACATGAAGGCATATGGCATCTGGACAATCTACAACGTGCCTCCCAAAAAGGCGTGCAGCCACACAACTGGTGAATTTGTCAAGGACTGTCAGCGTCTGCACCTTGGAAGGGCGACCAGTCGCTGTCAGTTGTGGTTGAGTCCTCCTCCATGCTGGACCCAAATGACATGATGCTGTCGTCAGCCATTTTGGCGGTTGGCGTGTTTCCTTGACAGCTTTCGGCACGGTCGCGCCTGCAGACGCTGGCTGTACCGCGCCAGACAGAGTATCTGCAGTGGCTCTGGCGCCTCGAAAGGGCTCGAGCACCTGGCAGGCAAATACATGCACAGCATATCACAGGCTTGGTATGCGATGTCGTATAGGGCGTTGCAACGAGGCCAGATGATTGCATCTGCCTGACAATATGTGTGCGACAGAGCAGGCACACCTAGGGTGGCAAGGAAGGCTGGGGCAGCCTGTTTCTAAGTGCCAGGCACACATCAGCACATGCATGCGGTGTGTATGTTCTCCCCACAGATGCAAGGTTGCGAGAGTTAGCCCTGTTTCATGAGGTACAAAAGTGAAGCTGCGCGTGTGGCGCACCAGTATCTTTTCCTGCTATGCCTTTAGCCGTGCCTGTAAAGACCCAAATTGCGTGCCGACGCACCGGAAGACCTGCACACGGACTCGGTGGGGCTTGAGCTCTGCGCAGCAGCTTATCGCTAAGCACGAACAAGCATGTGCCTCGGCAGAGCCTGCCTGTAAACGTTAAACGCCAGGGAGGCAGCGTTGTCCAGTAGCTCTTATACCGCACCGCTGCTCATTAACTCATATGCCCCAGCGCTGTCCAGTCTTATCCCCTGGCGTGGCTCAGCCAGCATCGCCAGGACGCTATAACATACAGACAGCAGAGACCAGAGCAATTCCACGCTCACTTGCTTCCTCAGCTGCGCAAGTCACGTAGCAAAGCCACCAAGCTAAGCTTTGCACCGTTCAGGCTGCCTGCACGAGCCCTGATCGGGCCCTGTGCGCTGTATGTGCAAGCGATGTGCAAGGGAGCCTAGAGCCCTGTGTGCTATACATGCAAGCGGTGTGCAAGGAAGCCTGGATCAGAGCGCTACAGACTCTGCAATTTTCAACTAGGCAAGTAACATGCCTAGTAACATGCCTAACCCATGAGCGAGCAGGAGGTTTGTGATGCACCTGATGCCGGTGTGGCCGCAACGCTGCTGTAGCCAGTGTCCTTGCAGTCACCTCTACCCGGGTCTCACGGTCTCTTTTTCGCCAATGCGCTGTCGCAATCTGAGCTGTGGTTTTTTGTTTTCAGAGCAGAACGCAGGGCCCTTGGGGTGGCTGCGCAGGGTTCTGTTCCTGGATTTTACAGCCTGTAAAAGCCTTCACAAAGGCCCTTTGTGACCGCGCCCAAGGCAGCCGAGCACAGAGTGCTGGCTGCCAGACTACTTGGAGGCCTGTCCGGGACTTTGCCTAGCACGCGCTGTACTTTGGTAAACCTATCTAGCAAAGGCCAAAGAATATGCGCAGCCATGCTATCCTATCCTACGTGTTGACGAGTGGCATCACTTCAAAATGCACACAACTGAATGTCGCTGCTACTCCGCTGTTGCAAAGATAACATCTGCAGGAGGCTGCGCTGCTCAAGGGTCATTGCACAGCACACCCAGTACACAGCAGCACTTGCTACCAATAAGCAGTGCCTAAGTGCGGCTTGGCTACCTACCCAGGACTGTCCACATGAAGATGTGTGCTTGCTGTCAGATGCCCCAACAAACTGCAACTTGGGCAGGCAATCTGCAGCGCGTGTATATCAAAACAGCACCCACGTACTGGCATCCGCCAAGTCGCAGTGGGCGCACCCAAAGCGGAGTATACAGGAGTAACACCACGCAACCTGAGTAGTAGTAGACGCAGTAAGACACCCGCAGTGCACACACCAAAGGCCCAGCAAAGCCGCTCTTGACCTGTCACTGCTTCGCGTTTCTGCCAGCGTTATACGTGGAGTTGTGCGTGTGGTCCGGGTGCAGGGGGGCAACTTATTTGCGTGGCCTGGCTCGGTGTGTTGACAGACAAGCCCCACCTTCAGGAACACATACGCGGGCTCCTCGCGCTTGTCGCAATCCAAACGCTGCCTTTCCATGCAGCATGCAGCGCCTGCAGTTTCTCACGAGCAGCGGCTTGCTGGCACAAGCCACCGGCACGCCAAGTCTGCCCTGACAATAGCGCTGCGCTACCAATGCGACGGTGGCAGGCACATCCTCTCCCCGGCCACGCAGCGCGGCTGCACGACGCAGCCAACGTCATAGCGGCTGCCGCCCGGTGCAGCTGTCCTGCCGGCGCTGCCAGCCGCCGCTTCATGGGCGCGCGCCGCTCCACCAGCGCTCACAGCTGTCGCGCCAAGTGCGCCGCCGGCTGCTGCTGCGCTGCCGACTGCCTCAGGTCTGCCAGCGCTTGGGCCCGCACCCACGCCGCCGGTGCGCCGCCGCCGTGTACCGCCCGCCGAGCAGCCCAGCCGCGCTCCACCTCACCCCTAGCCATTGCCTTCAGCACTTCATCCATATACGATCTAAGCTGCTTCGACGTCTTTTTATGCGGGCCAGCCCAGGCGCCGCCACGGCGGATACTGCTCCACTTGACCACAAGTTCCACTGCTTGACCATGCTACACAGTTCACTCTGCTGCTGTTGCTGAAGCTGTCAAACAGCTCTGCCATGTGCCATTGTGCCAAACAAGAGCTCCTCCTCTTCAGTCACAGCGCTCAAATTCATCCCCCCGCTCGCTTTCCCCGCTCACGCGTGTGCCAACAGCGATAAATACTATGAATGAGCGTGAACTGACAGCTCGCCGTGATCTTAGGCCGCTTGAGCGGACCAACATAAAGCGAAGCAGAGCTGCTCATCACTATTCATTCTCACTCCTGCTCAAACAACCCATCTCTCAACAGAGCTAAGGAACAGACACGCACCCACCGCAGACCACAGGCGCAGAGCAAGGTGGGCACCTGCTGAAGGCAGTGCTGCTCAGTTACAGGCTGTCTTCCCTTGTACGTCACACCTTTGCCAACAAACTCTGCCTTGTGCAGATGGCTGGTATGACAAAGACGGCGTCCACCCCTGCTGTGGCCAAGATGAGCCTGCAAGGTGTGCCTTGCTGCTGCAGTTGAGCCGTCAAGCCAAAGCCTCTGTTGCGCACAGTTCTTGACACCGTGGCTGTCGCGTGGTGTGCTTGCTGTAGAGGCCACTCTTTGTGCTTGCAGCGTGCTCATTACTTACATTAATTGCTTGGGGGCGACGCCTGTGACATAGTAATAACAGCGGCGGCTTTGTTCCCCCTGCAGCAGCCTCCTGCGTACTTTGTGTGAAAGTGCGCAGCGGGAAGCCTGTTTTGAGGTAGAGCGCTGCTGCCTGCGCAGGGCGGCCCGTGCTGCGTACGAGTCGTGCTGCCCACGCACTTCGCAGCTGCTCTGCCACTACAGCGCCCGCCCTGCCGTGCCGCGGTGCGCCCCCTGGCTCGCCTGTCCATCTCTTGGCTGTTGCGTCTGCTGTTTGGCTCCTCTCTTAGTACTCGTAGCTGCGTTTGCACACCCTGCGCTCACGTAGGAGCTTGTTTCCTGGTGTATGAGTGACAATTACAGACAGCTTGCGTCATATGTGGTATGTGGTGAGCCTGCTGAGCCTGCTGATGAGCCTGCTGTGCTGTTGACAGCGGTCATTCTGGTTTTGTCATACACGACTTGAGCCTGCTCAGCCTGCTGATGAGCCTGCTGTGCTGTCGACAACGGTATGCCTGACCGGCTGCTTTGTGAGCGCAGGCGCGGTCATGTGCCAGCAGAAGCGGGAGGTGAAGGCGCAGGCGGTCGCCACGGCGCCGCCGCCGCAGGCGCAGCAGCTGCAGACGCCCAAGGCGCTCGGCTACTGCATGCCGGGTGCGCGGCCTCCTGCGGCAGCCTGGCGCCCTCACGTCAGGCGGTGGCCTGCAAGACCTGCTGTGCCCTTCCTAATGTCCAGCCTGCCGACCCTGCGCTGCAAAAGTTGCTGCAGCCTGCATCAAATGCAACCTGCAACATGCGTCGCCTCTGAGACTCGCCAGCCGGTGGCACTGCCGTGCTTTTATGTGCATGTGTTGATTCCGATCCTGTCCACTGCCTGGACTGGGGTGCGTGAGTGAAGCGAGTGCTGTCGTTCGCGCAGGGGAGTTTGAGAAGCACGCCGGCTGCTGGATGGGCTGGCCGCACAGCCCGTACCTGTGGCGCGAGGGCGCCCGGCCCGCGCAGGAGCAGTACACGGCCGTGGCCAAGGCCATCTCGCAGTTCGAGCCGCTCACCATGCTCGCCGACCCCGAGGCGCGCCCGCGCCCTGCCTGTCCTGCTTGAGTTTGCTGCACGTTTCCATTACCCCCTGGCAGGTTTGCCGCTGTGCTGGCCTCTTCTATTGGTCACACTGTGCATTCCTGGAGTCAGGTGTGTCAGACAACACCTGACGGTTATTTTCTTTCCTCTTTTTCTTTCTCGACTGAAGCGGGCCTCACTGTGTTCAAAGCAGAGTAGACTGCACAGCTTTCAACACCATGCTCAATACCTGATTCCGCGCCCTGTGGGCGTGCAGTCGGCGGACGAGGCGCGGAAGGCGTTTGCGGACGCGCCCAACGTGACCGTGCAGGAGGTGCCCATCAACGACGGCTGGGCGCGCGACTGGGGGCCGTCGGTGCGCGCGCGCCCCTTGCACCCTCCTGCGCGGGGCGGCTTCACCTTGCCTGGCTCAATTCTTTTTAGCTGAGACCCTCAGGTGTGCACACGTGGCTCTACTAAAAATTTCTTACTGCCTTCTCGCATACTAATCTTGAATGTGCTTCTCACGCTCCCCCAGGTCGATGCCAGACCGCAGCACCAAGCGGGTGGCTGACGTCTTGGGCCAGTGCTGCTGAGCTGAGGTGTGTCCGGCCTGCGTGCAGTGTATCGCGATCACCGACCCCAAGACCGGCGGCCGCAAGGTGGCGGGCGTGCACTGGGACTTCAACTCGTATGGCGGCGAGCTGAAGAAGGCCATGGGCATCGCGCCGCAGGTCAGGCCCATGTCTTAACCCTACTCCAGCATCGCGCAGACGGCGCGCCTGTCTTAAAAGACTCAGCAGGCGCCTTGGTGCAGTGCGGCCATGTGCGGTCACGCCCCTCAATTGCATGTTGGGTGATAGTTGGGGGAATTGCCAGGCAGCGGCGCCAGGCCCCTGCATCTGAGGTGGCACGGGCCTGGACACGCGGCGCCTGCGAAACCCGCGCGCGCGCCGCCCTGACGCGCGACGCGTCCGCAGGTGCCCAACTGGGAGAAGGACAACGCGGCCGGGCGGCTGGCGCTGCAGCACGCGGGCCTGGAGGTGTTTGAGAGCACGCTGCACCTGGAGGGCGGCTCCATCCATGTGGACGGCGAGGGGTGCGCGCCCCCGCCCCTCCCGCCTCCCTGACCGCAGCGCCTCCCAGTCCGTGAGCGCAGTGCCTCCCAGTGCAGTCCAGCATGTGCACGCCAGTCGTGGCCATGGCTGTTGCCAGTCTGCATATAGCACCCTCGGCAGCCCCTCCTCTCGCAGCTCGCGCTCGCAGCTCGCACTCGGGACCTTCGCGGCACTCGTATGCACAGGACCTGCGCACATGTGTGCCGCGCGTGCTGTCACACGCTGGATGCAGGCAGCCACGCTTAAAGGCTTGGGCGCACGCGGTGCAGGACGCTGATCGCGACGGAGGAGACGCTGCTGCACCCGTCGCGCAACCCGCACCTGTCCCGCGAGCAGATCGAGGCCGAGCTGAGCGAGATGCTGGGCCTGGACAAGGTCATCTGGCTGCACAAGGGCATGGCCGGCGACGACGCGGTGCGGCCCCGCTGTGGCGTGCCTGCGCCTGCGCACCTCAGGAGACTGCTGAGTGCAGGCCTGCGGCCCGCCTGCTTCTCTTCATAGACGAATGACAACTTTGCTGGACAGGTCTTCGTGACAAGCGTCAGCTTGAGCGGCAGCTCACTGCGCCCTTACCAGCCAGGGTGCTGCTGCCGCTCGGATGTACAGCCAGAGACAGGGCTGGGTGCCAGCCGATTGTGAGATGTGGTGGGCCGCGCAGGTCGTGAACGGCCACGTGGACAACCTGGCATGCTTCATCCGGCCGGGCGTGGTTGCGCTGTCCTGGTGCGACGACGTCAATGACCCGCAGGTGCGGCCCTCAAGAGCGCTCTGGGGGGTCTCGGTCACAGCGCGTGTAGTTGTCATGAATCGGCGGTCCTTGCCAGCATCATCTACCATCAGCACATGTGCTGCATGCCCGGGTGTCCCAGTTCCTGTTCCTGCAGCGCGTGAGCCTGCCGCCGCTGCTCTTGCAGTGCCATGTGGTCATGCACACTGCCCCCCCCCCCGGCCATGCACTCTGCTGCGTTTGCTACGTTTAATTGCACAAGAGTGCGGCTGAGACGTGTGTGCGGGGCTGCGGCAGTACGAGCGCTCCACGGACGCGTACGAGCGCCTGACCAGCGCGACGGACGCGCGCGGCCGCAAAATCGAGGTTCTCAAGGTCCCCTGCCCGCCGCCGCTGTTCCGCACGTACAAGGAGGCCTCCGGCGTGCACGTGCGCGGCCCACACCCCTATAATTCAACACTAGGGTTAGGTTTAAGACCAGCATTGCTTATTGGTTAGGGTTAGGGACAAGGAGGCCTCTGGCGTGCACGCGCGCCGCCCGCGCCGCGCGCTGCGCGCCCGCCCTGCCGTGACGCGCCGTGCGCGCTTTGCGGCTGGCTGTGCATGCGGTGCCCGCGACTCGGGAAACGGCATGCGTCCGCGCAGCATGCATCATTTACCGCGAGCGCATGCGCGCACCGTCACGGAAGGCGTGCCGCACAAAGTGCTGATGTGGGCCCGCCACATGCGCAGCCGGACCACGTGAAGCTGGGCTACGTGCCGCGCGTGGAGGGCGAGCGCCTGCCTGCGTCGTACATCAACCACTACATCGCCAACGGCGGCGCCGTCATCCCGCAGTTCGGCGGCCCCGGCCTGGAGCGCGCGACCGAGACCGATGCCAAGGCGCTGGAGGTCCTGCAGGCCGCCTACGGCCCCGAGCGCAAGGCGCGCGCGCGCCGCGCCCCATGCACTTCCGCAGCGCCTGCTGTCTGTGCGCGTTGTGATTCGTATACACTTGTGAGCGCGTGCAGACGCAGCGGTGCGTAGGACCTGAATGACTGGCGCGAGGAGTGCGCGGGGAGTATGCTTGCTTGATGCGGCAGCGTGCAGGGGTGAGGGTGGCCTGCTGACCGCGCGTGCGCATGCGCTGGGGCAGGTGGTGGGCGTGAAGTCGCGCGAGATCCTGCTCAACGCCGGCAACATCCACTGCATCACCCAGCAGCAGCCCGCCGCGTGGTAGCCGCCTGGTAGGCCGCCTGGCAGCTGCTGGTAGGCCGCCTGGTAGGCGGCTACAGAAGATGGCGGGGAGTGTGTAGTCACACTGCATTGGCCAGGGCTGGAGGGTGCGCCAAGCCCTGGACTGGTCTGGAATGCCCACGTCGATGCGGGGGTGGCTGGCCCTTGCGCCCTGATGTGCGGAGGCGGGGTCAGTGCTCCCGGCGAACCTGGGTAATGCATGCTTTCCTGCTTGCCTTGGCCCTCTAGCGCGTCGTGCGTCTGGCACAGGTTACACTAAGTCAGTCTGGCACAACTGTCTACGCTGTGTCGCGGCGGCGCTGCCGGGCGCCTGATGTGGGCAGTCGGCGCTCCAGCCGACACCCTTCCAAGCCCCGGGGCGCCAGGTTTGTTCTTTGCGTTTGCATTGATCGGGTTCGGTGAAGTCACTACAGCCTGATGTAGGCGGTCAGCCAGCGTGCTGATGCCTGGCACGGTGCTCTCCAGTTTGCTGACGGGAGTTTGAAAGCTCGGTCATGCCATGGCTTTTAGGTTAGGCTGCACTTGCGGGGGTACAGCTCATCCCGGCGCGCAGCTGCTGTACGCACGTGGCCGGCTCCCAGCCGGCGCCTGTCGTCAGTGCTGCGGCGCTGCAGCTTTCAGGTCACAGTTTAGGGTCTGCGGCGCGCCGCATGCCGCATGATGTAGGTGGCCGGCACACCACCCGGCGCCTTTCCATGCGCTGCAGCGCAAGGGGCTGGGGTTGTTGCCATCAGCAGGGCAATAATATGCGGAATCTGGCATTACGCTGGCGATTAATGCACAAATGTTGGTAAGTGCTGTGAGCATGTGGTGTTTAGATCGTCCACGAGCTGAGAGCGGCTCATTTGTGTAACGCACGAGCGTGGGCCACATGTGCAAATTTATCATTCAACCAGCCATTGCCTGGCTGATCCCGTCTGAAGAATTGAGGTAAACATCTGCACTTGAATAGCGTACCACCATCGATCAGAGCGTAGGCTGCCAATGTTTGACATGGAGTGCAGCCAGCAAAACGAGCAGACTAACGATGCCAGCGGCTACATAGTGTAGCATGGTGGAGCGCTTTCAGACTGCAAGGTATCTCCAGCTCTGCAGCTGTTAGCCATTCACTCGAGCGAGTTCAGAGCGCTTAACACCCAAGCTGCAACGAAGCCTGACATGTTGCACCTTGCCGCATGTCACGCCTTGCTCACGCGCGCGCCAGCGACGGTGCTCACCAGAACCGGCCCAGTCCCCGCAGGTCATCCAAGCGCGCTCCCCGCGCGCCCCAGTTCCAACCGCTCCAACACGACACCAGGGCCCGCACGGCCCCAACCCTACTCGTCTTCCTCTTCCTCCGCCTCCTCGTCGTCCTCCTCGTCGGCGTCGTCGTCCTCAGCGTCGTCGGCGGCGGCCGGGCGCACCTCCGCGGCCTTTTTGGCCGTGCGCTTGTGCGCCGCCTCCGCCTCGCGCTTCTTGCGCGCGCGCTCCTGCGCCCGCCCCCGCCCGTCGGCGCGGCGCTGGCCCCTCGCCCTGCTCAGCCGCGGCCAGCACAGCGGCCCAGCACCGCACTCACTGCACGCGCGCGCGCGCGGGACGCCAGGCGCGCGACTCGGCGCGCTGCTCATCGCGCGCCAGGCGCGCGCGCGCGCCGCGGGCACTGCCGCCCCCCGCAGCGCGCCGCGCCGCCGCGCGGTCAGGGGGGCGCGCCTTCTGCGCGTTCAGGCGCGCGCGCTCCCGCTCGGCCGTCTCCGCGTCGAACGGGCCGTACGCGTCGCCGGTGACGCCGTCCTCCTCCAGCATGCGGTCCAGCACCAGCAGCTTGAAGGCCACCTGCGCCCGCCGCCGCGCGCCTGAGTAGGGCTAGGTGAGGTAGGGTTCCCTGTAGGGTTCCCTACCCTGACAATATGCCGTGGTCACCGGATAGGATCAGGCTCCCTACCCCTGCCTGGTGGCCACGCGCTGCGCCGCCGCGGCTGCCTGCCCAGCGGCGCGCGGCGCAGCCCAGGGGCGGGAGCTGCACCCGCCCGCCCGCAGCTGGGCAGCCCGAGCACAGGGTCTAATTCCCCGGCGAGCCCTGGATGCACTCGCTCACGGGCGCGCATCCGCGAATGGCCGGTGGTTTGTCCGTGCTCATCCGCACGACTCTGGCACAGCTGGGCCAGGCGGGCCGCACCCGTACTGCCACGCTCCCGGGACTTGCACTCGAGGGGCCAACAGCCCGGCAGGCACCGCGTGCGCGAGACCAGCAGCCAGATGGCATCGCATGCAGGCGAGCACTTAGGCGGCCAGGAGGGGGGGAAACAGAAGGGCACCTGCGCCGCCAGCACGAGCGGGATGAGCCAGCGGCGGCGCTTGTTGGGGTCCGCGCGCCGCAGGGCCTTGGCGTCGTACCGGAACCCGCCGCGCTGCGCCACCGCGCCCACCTGCGGCGCCAAGGGTTTAGGGTTAGCGGCCCCGCACAGCTTCAGCGGCGCCCAGCAGCCCCGCACAGCCTCAGCGGCGCCCGGCAGCCCCGCACAGCCTCAGCGATGACCAGCAGCCCTGCACAGCCTCAGCGGCGCCCGGCAGCCCTGCCAGCCTCAGCGGCGCCCGGCAGCCCCGCACAGCCTCGGCGACGCCCGGCAGCCCCGCACAGCCTCGGCAACGCCCGGCAGCCCGGACAGCCTCAGCGGCGCCGGCAGCCCGCACAGCCTCAGCGGCGCGTCCGGCAGCCTGCTTGCATCAGACCGGGAGCAGCCGGGAATGCGACATCGCTCGCCGCCGACCGACCACAGGACCGCGCTCGACCGCGATGGCTGGCGCGCCGGCCCCTGCGTGCACGCCCGCCTCTGCCCACCAGCGCCCGCTGGTGCGCGCCCTCTTCTGCCCGTCTGGCGCCCCATGCGCTGAGCCGGCGCAGTTCATGAGAGACGGGCGGGCGCGCGCCTGGGCGAACGTGTCGGGGCGCCAGGGCCGGTCGCTGCCGAGCAGCTTCTCGCCGTCGCCATCGGAGGGCGCGCGCGAGCCGTTCTCCACGAGCGCGAGCGGCAGCGGCGCGGCCTTGGCATCGCCGTGCCGCCGGACCGCGTCGCGCAGCGCCGCGTGCCGCTGCTCCACGTACGCGTCTGCGTCGCGCGGCGCGCGCCTCTTCAATGCCCGCCCATGCTAGGAAATCTCTCTGGAACTTCCTGTGCGATGCATCACTGCAGTCCACAGCTGCAAGAGACGACGGCATGCTGCCCGCCTCCCACGCTGCCCAGAACACACTGACAGGGGCCAGTGTGCACGCGGTGAGGGTGCTCACAGCTTGTATGACCTCCAGACATCGCACACTCCCTAGGCCGCACACGGGGCTGGACAGGCGCTGCGCACGGCATGCACGGCCGACAGGGGCGGCGCCAGGCAGAGAAGCGTGGCGCGGCACCGCGCGCACCATACGCCATGCTCTCCGGCAGCGACGTCAGCCGGCCGTGCGTCAGGCCGATGATCGTGCTGTTCCAGATATCGCGGCCGAGCATGCGGGTCACGCCCTCGATGACCTGTGTACGGAGCGGCGTCAGTCTAACAAGCCCTAGGAGCAAACCCTAGGAGCAGAATGTAACTACCAAGCCCACCATGCAGCACTGCCCCAGATCTTCAACCATCCCGCCCATCCATCAGAGCGGTCGCCAGCCCCAGCGCGAGCCGCAAATGCACGCACGCCTCTGCACGGATGCGCGTCGACAGAGGTTCTGTGCATGCGGGCCGGCGCGCGCCTGCACGTCGCTGGCGTCCACGCGGTAGCTGTCCAGGCGGTCGAGGAAAAGCACCGCGTCCACGGTCTTGTCGCGCAGCGCGTACACGATCGCGGACAGCATCTGCGCGCACACGCGCACGCGTGAGCCCCGGGCGCAGTCCCCGCGCACCCCCGCTGCACCAGAGCTTGGCAGGCAGCCAGGCTCTGGCTGCCAGGCGCGCGCGCGCGCGCCACAATTTCCCTCTCAGGCATCAAGCTGGTTCCCCGCTCAGGCGCACGCTCCCCGCAGTGGAGGGGTGCACGTGTGCGAATAGAGAACGATCATGGCGGCGCCCGGGGCGGGCCCTCAGCGTGCTGACCAGGCTGATCGGGCGCGGCACACGCCAGACACAGCGGGAAGCTGCAGGCCGCTGTGACGGGCAGGCGACTGCGCGCGCGGGCTGACCGCTTACGGCATCAGCCTCCGGCTCGCGCCGATGTAGTGACTTGAAACCAGCGCAGACTGGCACCCATTGCACTGCCTAGCTAGCCCTGCTCTCGCCAGCGTCCGAGGCAGGGGCGCATGCCATGTCGCGGAGTGGCCACCCCTGCACTGCCTAGCCAGCCTTGCTCAGCCTGGCCCTGCTCTCCCCGGCGCTTGAGGCGGGGGAGCGGGCCGTGTCGCTGACGGCGTCCGCCTCCAGCAGGCCCGGCGTGTCGATGAGCGTGACCGTGAAGCCGTCGCTGGAGCGCGCAAAAATCTGCGGCCGCGTGATGTCGCTCTGCAGCGCCGCCACGTTCGCCGCGCGCTCGTTCAGCAGCGAGTTGACCGTGGAGGACTTGCCGACGCCGCCCTTGCCTGGCGCGCGCGCGCGCGGGCGCATGCGGCGGTCAGGCGCCGGCCGCGCTCTCCTGCCCGCGTGGCGTGCGGCGCGCCGCGCTGCGTCGGAGCGTGTGCTTGGCTCCACCGCAACGCATGCAGCATTTTCTATATGCTTTGCATGCCCAGGCAGGCCCGCGTTGGCACGGTGGCGGTGCGCGGCCAGCCTGGAGGCATCTGTCGCAGCGTTGCACAGAGGTGCATGGGCCCCGACACTGCGCTTGGCAACTGCCCGCGCCCGCACGCGACATGCCCGGCCGATGCGACGCCTCGGACAGGCCAGGGCCGCACCCAGCAGGAGGACGGTCAGCGAGGTCTTGCCCTGGTCGCGCAGCTTCTGAATGAGCTCATACACCGCCTCGCGCGACGGCGCCTGCGCGCCAGAGCAGCAGCGCCCATCGCGCCAGGGCTTCCCCGCAAGCTTACCAGCAGTCCTTGACCCGCGACGCTCTTTGTACGTTTGGCACCTAGGCTCGCAGGTAGCAGTGCGGATCGTGCAGGCTCCGCGCAGCGGCGCTGCGCAGCAGGCCTCCCCGCACCCTCTTCGAGAGCGACCTCCGCGCGCACTGGGCTGGGGGTGAGAGGCTGCAATGGGCTGTGCGCAGCCACGGGCGGGCGCCGCACCGGCATCTGCTGCAGCCCGCTCCACTCCTTCACGGCCTCCGCTGGCCGCCGCGCGGGCGCGGCTGCCGCGCGGGCGCACAATTGCGCGTCAGCCGCGCTCATGGCCGCCGCAAGCAGCATGCAAGCAAGGCGGCAGCAACGCACTGCGCTGCTGCGGTGCACGCGTGCGGTGTTCCTGCAGGAGTTGAGAGCAGGCTGTGGTGTTGGTGGCGCCACAGCAGCCTGCAAGAGGTCCGCCACAGCACGGTGCGACGCTCCAGCGCCCGCCGGCGCCCGGCCACATTCAGCGCTTGCGCTGGCTGGGCATCAATCGTTTCTCAGTGCCACCCACAGAGGCAGTGCCGGAACCTGCCCAGGGCTCTGCACTGAGCACGGTGGGGCACGCCCGGGGACACGCGGCGCAGCAAGCGGGCCCGCACCAGGCCCGCCGCGCGCGGCCAGCGGCTCGAGGCCGCGGATGTAGCTGGCGCCCGGCACCGGCTTCTCGCCCTCGTCATCCTCGTCGACCTCCACTGCGCGGCCCGCACACTCACCGCTCACAAAGTGGGCCGCCAGGGGCGGCCGCGCTCGGGCAAGGCACTCGCAGAGGTGGACACACTGTCCAGTGCCCGGCCTTTTGTGCATCGCCTGACTCCACCACTCTATGCTGCCCCCACGCGGCAGTGTGCGAGTCTCTGCAACAGCTTGGATGTTTTCACGCTCTACAGGCAGCGCCTGCGGCTCAGTTGGCCACCAGATGTCTCAAACCAGTGCTGCCCGCAACACCTCCAGCTGCAGGCCGCACCCCAGCGCACCAGCGGCGCACCCTTTCCTTGTCAGCCTAGCCAACACTGTCATTCCAGCCAACACTACAAGTGCTTTGCACGGCAGGGGCACAGCGTCCAGCCGCTCCGGCTCACGCCACGCTGCGCCATGGTGACGCGTGCGCCAGTCTTGCCAGCATGCGCGGGGGCGCCGCACCCTCCTCCACCTCGCCGTCGTCCTCCTCTTCGTCGTCTTCCTCCTCCTCGTCGTCCTCGTACTCCTCGCCCTCTACATACTCCTCCTCGTCCTCAAACTCGCCCTCGACTTCCTCATATTCCTCCTCCGCCTCGTCATGCGGGTCTCCAGCAGCCATGCTGCTCCTGTGCCCCGCTCCTCACAGCCTCAACTGCTGCTTGAAGTTTTGTGCTTTGGCTATCCAGCCGCCCTGACAGGGCCTGCCGGTAGGGCTGCCAGACAGCTCGACTTTTGAATTGGCGGATGGCATTATTCCTCAAACAGCTGCGTGTGTGACAAGGTGACAGATAAAGACGTCACAAAGTGTGCCGGCACTCATAAGCACCTTGCCTGCTGCTGCTGCTGCGCTTTCCCGCCATCCACACACATAGGCAGCAACACCTGTCTCGTGCAGTACAGAGACTGCTGGCAATGCGCAGCTCCTGCGGCATGGGGGATGGGCTTCGCACGCTCTCAACTGGCCAAGGCGCAAAGGTGCCCTTGGAGGACTGCAAAGATATCCTTGTAGCTAGCAGCGCTGATGGCTCGCGGTTGCAACCTGAGACCGAGGACAACCAGCAAGGCTGACATGCTGCTTACTTTGTGCGCTGCAGGTGCAGGGCGTGCACAGGCGCCGCAGGGAGACCGTCCGCAGCCAGCAGAGCCGCTTCCTTGGCTATCTGAGCCGCCGCGCGCTGCAGCTCAGCCGCTGCGCGCAGGTGAGCGGCTGAGGCCCAGCAGGTGGTATGACGGTGTCAGGCCTGCGCACTCCCCCTCAATTTACATCCTGGCTCTGGCTCGCGGCTGGCCACTGCCTGCCACCGTAGAGCTGCTCGCTGAGCAGCAAGCTCGGTACACTTTGCAGCACGGACTGCAGCCGCCTCCGGCACTGAACTCAACCTGGCCAGCCGACCAGCCTCCCCGCCCGCTCGGCAGGCCGAGGGCGAGGAGGCGGCGGGCAGGGCGCAGCGCGTGCGTGGCTTTGCGGCGCGCCTGCGGGCGGGCATCCTGCGCGGCGGCGACGCTCCCAGCGGCTGGCGCGCCTTGGGCGTGCGCAGCAGCGAGCGGCGGGCTTGCCGCAGCGCTGCAGGGCGGCCGCCGGATGCGAGGCTGCCAGCGGGGGCGGCTGCTGCGCTGCCGGCAGCCTGCAAACGCCGTGAGTACCAACGCGTGAGCAGCGCCAAGCGCGTGCGGCCTTTGCCACACCAGGCGGCCGCACCAGCGCCTCCCTCCTGGGGACCCCCGCGGGCCGCGCTGGCTGCGCCGGGCGCCAGCGGCGTCGGGAGCCCGGCGCTCAGGGACCTGGCTGCGCACAGCGCCGCGCCCGCTGCGGTGGGCCTGCGCGCAGAGATGGCTGCGCTGGTTGATGCCGCTCTCGACGCCGCGCGCCCGGCCGCATGCCCAACCGGCCTCGAGGACCCTGCGCGCGCAGGCGGCGCCGCGCACAGCTCGTGCGGCGCCGCGCAGCGGGCGCCGCGGGGCGGTGCGGAGGAGGCCGGGCGCGGCGCCGGGCGGGCGGCGTGCGAGCCAGCGCATGCGGGGCCCCCCTCGGCCGCCGCATGGAGCCTGGGCGAGCTGGGGGAGGAGGAGGACGAGGGCGACGCCGACGAGGCGGACAGCCTGCTTGCCTTCGTGGAAGCATTGGACTACGACCGCTTCGCGGCGGCCCTGGGTGCGGGGGGTGCGCAGGCGCGCACCCCCGGCAGGCCGGGCCTGCTCGGGGCGGCGCCGCGTAGCGGCGGCCGGCCATCTCGCAGGAGTCACACATGTGGCATTGTGCTTGCAGCGGCTGACAGGGACGGCGTCGCCAGCAGCGCTTATCGTCATTCTCCACGCCACGTGTATACGTCTGTGCAGTAGGACTGTGTGCTTGACGACAGCCCACCACCAAACACTCACCAGTTGTGCATGTCTCTGGCACATGTCCATCACGGTGCATGCAAGGTGGCCATCGGCGCTGCGGCGCAGGGCCAAGACGCGCCAGACGCCAGCACCGCGCCAGGCGACGCGGCCGCAGGCAGCGAGGCGGGGCCCTTGCATGCAGAGCCAGCTGCCGGGACGAGCGGAGCGCTGCCGGACCGTCCGGCAGGCCCGCCGGGTGGTGGAGCGGGCAGCGACGCCGGCGGTGGCCCATGCAGGCGCGCGCATGCGCTGCCGCACGTGTTTCGAGCTTGCCTGAAATGGTCATGGGCATGCAGTCGTCAGAAAGTGCTCATACACGATGGACTCGCAGGAGACAGGTGTCCTTGACCACCGCATGTGCTGCCAGGTGGGGGCACATTGAGGAGATCCTAGTCGCGTGTGTCGCACGTGCGTACTCTGTGAGGGCGCCTGCGTCCGCACAGGGCGCTCAAGAGAGAGCATCCAGGGCGCGGAGAGGTGCACAGTGCGGGCGGCGCGGGGCAGCAACTGCCGGCCGCAGAGCTGAACCCTGCGTGGGACCCCAGCGCGCGCGCCGACCCGCCCGCCAGCGCCGGCGGCCAGCGGATGGCCGCCGCGGCCGCCAGGGGGGCGCTGCGGCGCTGCGCGGCGCTGCGGCGCACGCACTCGCGCTGCAGCGTCGCGGCGATGCTGGCGCGCCTGCCCCCAAGCGCTTGCGGGGCAGCCCAGCGGGGCGCGCGGCCTCCAGGCTCGGCGTAGCATGCCCTGCGCGCCAGCGGTCGTAGCTGTGCTGGGCGTGCTGCAGCGCGGGCGGCGCTGCAGCGCGCAGCCCCTTTGTGCAGCGCCGCAGGCAGTGCTGGCGCGCGTGCCGCCTAGGAAGTGCGTGCAGGCCGCCGAATAAGTGCGGGCGGCCGAACATCGCACCGAGAGTTTTCATCTTGCAACTGATCAGCATGTGTGAGCTCAAACTTCTTTTTGGGTATGAAGCTGAGCTACAGCGAGCGCGCTGAGTCTGTCAAAGTCGCAACCACCGCAGGGAGCACGCCTAGCACTTTTGTGGCTCCTGCGCGTAGGGAGCAGCATCTGCCGGCACTGCATGTGTCCAAGCAGAGATGGACACGCGCATGCCTAGATGTTAACAGGCCAGGAAGCATGTCCAGCCTTGCAGCACCAGGCCTCTCCCTGCATCGCTTCCTGCTCATGATCTTACACCAGCGAGACACCTGCCTGTCCTTACAAGCGGCCTGCGCTCACCCTGCCCTTGATCTGGAGGGCAAGGGGGCGCTGCAGCCGGACGCACTCCCAGACTGTCTCTCTGTAGCAACCAAGTACCGCACCGTCCGCGCCTGTACCTGCACTGCAGACAGCGTCGGACAGCCTGCGCAGGCCCGCGCCCGAGCACGGCTACTACAGGCTTCACCAAGCGCGGGACCAGGCAGCCGCCTGCGCCCATCCCCCTCCACGGAAAAGCACAGCGCCGCGCCGCAGACAGCCACCGGCTGCCGGGCTGCGAGGGGCCTGAAGCGCCGCGCAACAGGCCCCGCTCCCAGACTCGAGCGCGCCTGCTGCCCATCAGGACGCCCGCGCCCGCGCCTTGGGACGCGAGCTGCTCAATCTGAGCCGGCCGGCACAGGCAGCAGTCGCCGCGCCCCGCGCGAGCGCCCACAGCGCGGCGGCAGCCCGGCCGCAGGCGGGCAGCCGGCCTAGGCGGGCACGACCTGCGCGCCGCGCGCGCTCCCACCGCCGCCCGCCACGCGCGGCCCGGCGTCGTCCAGCACGCCCGGCTCGCCGACCAGCTGCGCCAGGCCGGCGCGCAGGCGGCCGGCGGCGGCGGCGCACTGCTCCGGCAGCAGGTTGGCGAAAGCGACGCGCACGTAGCCGGGCGCGCCGCAGGCCGAGCCCGGGATGAGGCACACGCCGTGCGCGCGCACGAGCCACGCGACCACCGCCTCGTCGTCCTCGCAGCCTGGCGCCGGCGGCGCGCGCTGTGCGTCCGTGCGCCTACAACCCTAGAAAACCCTAGCTTGCATGAGGGCACCAGCTTCTGCCAGGCTCCCGGGCGCAGCGCCTGGGCAGCACGCGCACGCGCAACCCCTACCGCTCAGGTGCCGGAGGTGCAACGCTCAACTGGCGCGCGCTCCCTGCACGACACACTGCCGGAAGCGCGCGTCAGACGCGCCACAGGCTCTGTCCCTCCAGGGCGGAAGGAAGGAGCCAGGCGCGAGCTGCGCCCCGCAGCCGCATCCACGCCCTGCCGCACCGGGCGGCAGCTATACCCTAATATAACCTGACCCCACCCCTCCGGCGCACCAGGCGGCAGCTTCGCCCAGAGGTAGATGGCGCCCTCGCTCGCGGCCAGGTACTCCGGGCCCAGCTCCGCGAGCGGCGCCAGCGCGCGCACCAGCGCCGCCCTGGCGCGCGCGCGCCGCGCATCGGGCCTCACGCGGCAGCACGCACGGAGCGCGCCTCACCGCAGATGAGACAGCATGCCGCGCTTGCGGGCGCGGCACGGTGCGCACCTGCGCCGGCTAGCACGCCGGAGCCGTGGAAGGCTGCCAGGTACGCGCGGGCGCACTTGGTAGAAATGACATGTTCATTCATTTTCATAAAAATTAGCAGGGAGACAGCGCTTGATTGCTGCTCATTATGCGAGTGGAGAGCACGGCCAGTGCACCCCGACAGCCTCGCCGCCTTACAGGGTCCCAGCGGCGGCGCGCCTGTTGCCAGCAATGGCCGCCACGCGCTCCGCGACCCAGGGCCGGCCCGCCGCGACCGCGCCCAGCGCCAGGTGCTGGCTGAGCTGCGGTGGGCAGATGGGGATGGTGTCCTGCACCTTGAGCAGCTGCGCGCCCAGCGCGGCGCCCTGGTACCCGATGTACCCCACGCGCCTGCGCGGCACGGCCCCGCCGTCCGGCGCGCCGCGGGATTTGAGCGGGGTGGGGCGGGCGGCCGCCTGAGACATCAGACAGGCTCGTGCTCCGCGACGCCGTGCTGCCGGCATGCCGGAAGCCGCAAAGCGAACAGGCCGCCAACTCAGCAGGCCGCCACCATGTCCGCCGTCAGGCCTACAAGAGCAGGCACGCCGGTGAGCCAGCCCGGGGGTCCACACAAGTGCCGGAGGAGGGGGGAGGTGCATGGGGACGGCGCGCGGCCGCGCGGGGCGCGCCAGCCCATCATGCCGAACGCCTTGGAGAAGGAGAACACGTGCAGGATGTGCGGCGCGGCTACGCACACGTGCTCCGCGCCGTCATACACAAAGTGCTCTGCCGGCCGCCGCGCCGCCAGCATGAACAGACTTCAGCAGACTTGCTGGAGGCAGGCTGGCCGCACGGGCGCGCCGGCGCATGCATGCGACTGGGAGCCAGCGCCCTCCGGCGCGCTCCGGCGGCTGCCTGCTCGGTGGCAGCGCCGCCGCCGCGCTGCAGCGCTGTCTCTGGCAGGACAGCGGCCCGCGCGCAAGATAGCGCAGTTCACAGCTCGTGGCCATCCCTGCATGACACGCCGCCCGGCCCCCCGCCGCAGCGGGGCCAAGGACGGCGCACCGCACCGTAGGTGTTGTCCAGCACCAGCCAGGCGCCGGCGCGCCGCGTCAGCTCCGCGACGCGCTGCAGCTCCTCACGCCCCAGGAGCACGCCTGCGACCCGCTCGCAAGCAATGTGCCTGCCCCACTACGTACAACGTGTGACCGACTGCTATCGCGATCGCTATCTAGCAAAACTCCGTTGCTGAGTAGACCAAAGGCGTTGCCGTATGCGCTACCTGTCACTGACAGCAAGCGGTGCCGGCACTCGGCGCACACGCCCTGCGATGCACAGCAGGGCAGTCGCCTTGTGGCGGGCCGCCCCTGCCTCGACGCGCGCATCCCTGCTCACTGCCTGGGGGTTGCAAGGGGTTCACCGGTAGGGTTGCAAGGGTTCACGATGACCACCATCTTTGGCGGCCGCGGCCCCGCCAGCTCGGCCTCCAGCCAGTCCAGGTCGGGGTGCATGCTGTCCGCGTGGCACGGGCCCAGCGCGACGCCGCGCCCACCGCCGGTCATCTGCCACGCGGCCCCATCCCATCAGCCTGAGATGCGGCGCTGTGAGGGTTAGGGCACGCCGCGTCTGCCGCCCATCATCTGCCGCGCGGCTGCGCCCTCAGCCGGCGGTGCGGCGCTGCGAGCGCGGCGCTGCGTGGCTCCGACCCACCTACATCCTGGTGCATGCTGTCTGCGCACAGCACGGCCCTGGCGCCGCGCCAACCTCGGCGTCCGTTCATGGCGGCACTGCACCCAGCACGGCCCTGGCGCCGCGCCAACCTCGGCGCCCGTTCATGGCAGCACTGCGCCCAGACGAGCGCGCGTGTGGTCACAGCACATGGCGAGCACTGCGCAGTGCTTGCCAGTGCTGCGCAGTGCTCGGGGGGCAACAGCTGGCGAGAGGCTACTTCAATCAAAGCAGGTTAAAGCAGAGATGCGCCACAACGCGTTCTGCGACGACATTGCTGTGGACACGAGACATTGAGAACACCCGTTCCCCCTCGTAGCTACAGACCATTGGCGGGCTACACCCCCAGTGCACCTGCCTGAACCCGGGCGCCAACAGCGCATGCGGGCCACCTGCAGTGCCATGAGGTGGTTGAAGTAGTGGGGCTTGAAGAGCACGGCGCGGTCCCCCGCATCCAGCAGCGTCAGCACGATGTTCACAAACGCCTGGTTGGCACCTGCACGGGCACGCACAGGCGTCAGGCCATGCCCGAGCGCCCGCGCTCACCGCTCGTAGCCGGCATGCAGCACCCCGGGTCGCATGCAGGCAGACTGACTAAGCAGAGCGGCGCGCAGACAGCCGTCATGGGGCGAGCAGCGCTTGGTCGTCATACGCCAACCTTACACTATACCCTGGCAAGCACCCGGGTCGGGCCGCGAGCCACGTCCGGGGACCAGCACCCAGCAGCTACAGGACGAGCCAGCACGAGCGCGGCTGCTCATGGCCAGTATGCCGCATCACGCGGGAGCGCAGCGCAGGCAGCCGCGCCTGCCGTCACCATGACCTCGTGCCCCGGCAGCCCGTTCTCCGCCGCCAGCTTGGCCTGCAGCGCGGCCACCTGCGCGCGCATCGCGGGGCGGGTGAGGCGCAGCTGCGCACGGCTGTACGGCATTCACGGTGCGTGGCAGCCGGGTACTCTCCCGCATGTAGCAGAATTCAACAGAGGGTAATATAGCATGGAATGGCTTCATCATGGTGCCAGCAGGCTGACAAGCGGGCAGGCGCTTGATGCAGGCAGGCGCGCCAGCTCCGGCAGGCCGTGGCACGGCCCATACGCAGACACGCTTGAGTCGCGTACGAGCGCCGCTGCCGCCTCCAGCGCAGCCGCAGGCGGCGCCCAGTGCACCACCCCTGCAAGTGCGTCAAGCATGTCAGTTCAAGGCTCAGGGGAAGAGCAACGTTCACGGTGCAGCCAGGGAGGGTCAGGCAGAACAACCAGGTGTCAGGCAGCTGGCAGTGCTGCAAGGCAGTGTGCGCGCCCTGCGCCAGGGAGAGGACGTCGCTGGCGCCGGCCATCAGCTGCTTGGTCTTCACTATGACTGGCGCGTCAGTGGCCTGCACGCGCTCCGACACCTGCGCCAGGCAGTGCATCCAGCGCTCACTTGACGAGCTGGTGCACTCCCGTGCTGGAGCTTCAGCAGAGCGTATAGGCTGCGCACACCGCACCTCCGGGGCGCCCGCACTGGCTGTGCACACACGCCTGCGCTGGTGTCTGCAGTCCAAGAGGGCCTGATGCTTGCCGTTCTGCCAACGCACTTGCAGCGGCGAAGCGGACGGGACATGGCCATGCGCTTTCCACAAGCAGCACAGGAGCTGCCGCAGGTGCGCATGGCTGTGCATGACCCAGCTGGCGGTGGGCACAGAAAAGAGCGTCCTCGCTGCCGTGCCCAGCACAGAAGACTTGCGTGCATTTCAACACCAGCACTTTTTTTTTATTGATTATTTTTATATTTTCTATCGATAGAGCAACACTCTGCAGAAGCAGAGCTGCAGGCACGACGAGACACTCAGGCTGAATGCCCATGCGTGGCAGGCATCTCAGGCAAATGAACGCCAATTGGCGCTGCCGTAGCAGGGGGTGATGGTCGAGGCGCGATCTCGGGTGCGTGATCACAGCGGCAGCGCCGGGCAGGGCGCACGCGTGCGCAGGTCCAGCGTTGGGGCAGATATGGGGCAGCTGAAGGGCACAGGGGTGCAGAGTGAGAGCAGCGCGCCTCCAGCGGAGACCGGCAGCAGCAGCATGGCAAATCCAGGCGGCACTCTGGCCGGCAGACTGCACCTCGTAGTGTGCGCAGCTGGTATTATTGCATCGCTTATGCTCTACAGCGTATTGCAGGTGCTAACCTGGAGTGCATCCCACACGGGACGCGCATCTTGCTGTCTAACTTTGGCAAAGTGTTTGCTGCGTGCCTGGGCTTCACAAAGCTTTGCTCCGCCATGTACGTTCGTAGTGCAGCAGCGCTGCGGTGCGCCTGCAGGAGCGCATCATGACACAGCCGTACGGCGAGTCTGGAGAGTTTTTCACAATCTCGCTCTTCCTGGTGCTGTGCAACCGCTTGCTCACGGTTGTGTTGGCCTTCGGCCTGCTCCTGGTACCCTCCCCTGCTTGGGCAAGCAGTCCTGCCTCCACTGTGTCTGTGCCGTGAAACCTGGTGACCGCCAGTCTCCTGCCATTCTACCCATGAATTTAAAAAAATGTGACCACGGCGTGCGCAGGCCTTTGGCCAGAGCCTCAGTCCAGTGGCGCCACCCTCAGCATATGCGCTGGTGTCGCTTTCCAACGTGGCTGCGACCACATGCCAGTACGAGGCCTTGAAGTGCGCGCCGCGCCCTCGGATAGCGCACTCTGAATTTCACGCTCCACCTCTATGCACTCCTGCAATGTAGCATTGCGCTGGCCTGACACTGTGTTTCACGCTGCTTGGAGGCGTCTGCTTAGTGGGTGAACCCGAGTTTGCACTGCCGCTATTTGCTTAACGTTGCACGCACACATGTACAATACTGAGTGCTGGTCGACCTGTCGTCCTGGATGTGGCCGCACAGCTGCACAGAGTGCGAGCGCGGTCCGCATCACAAGTGCACCATGCATGTGCAGGTATGTGTCCTTCCCCGTACAAACGCTGGGCAAGTGCGCCAAGATGCTGCCGGTGATGGCCTGGGGCACCCTGATCATGCACAAGCGGTGCGCCCGTCCAGACCGCTCGCCCGACACGCACATGTCACATTATTGCGCTGTCGTAAGGAGCCCAACATGCAGTGCTGCCACGCAGTGGAAATGGGGTGAAAATATAGTGACCTTCGCGCCCCAGCCAAGCTTGTCCGGTACTGGCCGCCCGCCGCGGCTCGCGCCCTGACACCCTGGCACACAGCCAGGCGCAAGCCCCAGTGCTTATGTGCCGGCGCTGATCGTCAATGAAGCGCATGCATTTCGCACGCGCACCTGCCGAGTCTGCCTGGCCCCGACCGCTGCCGCAGCCAGGGCCCCACAAACCCTGACATGTCGCCAGGTACAAGCCGCCGGAGTACGCGCAGTCAAAACCTAATCACCCTAATATGCCGCCAGATACACAAGCCGCAGGAGCACACGCAGCCACAGCCCCAGGAACCCTGACAAACCCTGCCGCCAGGTACAAGCCGCTGGAGTATGCACTGGCGCTGGCCGTGACGGCCGGCTGCAGCAATCTTCCTCATGACCGGCCCCTCCAGCAGCGGCCGCGCGCACGGCGGCGGCGCGCCCGGCGGCGGCGGCCTGCTGGTGCGCCCCGGCCAATCACCCCAGCCAGGAGCCGGCAGGGTCGGTCGCCTTCTCGCGGCACCCTGGAGGCAGGCGGCTGGGGGCGCTTGTGCACAAAGTAAAGTGGGCAGAAGCAGGTTTAATTGATCACAGGCCCATGAAACCTTCCGCCTTGTCATGGAAGGAGCAGCGGCACAGCGCGTGTGGTGCCGACCAGCTGCGTCATGCACTGTGCAACATCATGCACTGGCCAGCGCAGCCGCGCCCTCAGAGGCAACGGGAAGGGCGGGCGCGCAGGGCCTGCTGCTCATGCTGGGCTACCTGGGCGCCGACGGCTTCACCAGCACGTTCCAGGACAAGCTGTTCCGCGGCTACCAGATGAGCGCGTTCAACCAGATGCTGTATGTCAACGCGTTCTCCTCGCTCATCAGCGCCGCCGGTGCCCGCCCCGCGCGCGCCGGCGCCACAGAGTCGGATAACCCCGAAGCGCCTTGCTCTGGCTGACGAGCCTCATGTCACCCTCGCCTCTAAGTTTACTCTCGGGGATGGTTGTCGCCCCAATCCCTGGCACGCCCAGTGGGTTGCCTGCAAGATGCCCGGCAGTTGACCAGAAGCATGTGCATGTACCGAGCCGCTCAGCATCCCACAGCCTCATTGCGCAGCATGGTGGGTATGAGCTGTCTGGCGGCCCACGCAGCGCGCTAAGCCGCTGCGCGCATGCGGCCGCAGGGCTGCTCACCTCCGGGCAGCTCGCGCCGGCGGTGGACTTTGTCGTGCGGCACCCCGAGGCGCTCATCTCGCTGCTGTCGCTGTCGCTGTCCGCCACCATCGGTGCGCCCTGGCGCAGCTGCGCCAGGCTCACCGCAGCGCCACACCCTGCGTTCGCACGGCGGGCCAAGCACACTCACGCTCGCGTTGCTCTGACATGAGCTGCTTCCAAACCCAAAGCATGTCCATGTTCTCGCAGCGCAAGTCGGCCCCTTTGCACCCAGGCCTTTGCTGGTCAGCCGGTGCATGTGAGCGCCCTTGTTGCGATGCACGTTGCACTTGGCGCACTCGGACCGGGCGCGCAGGCCAGCTGTTCATCATGCACACGATCCGCGCGTACGGCGCGCTGCTGTTCGCGACCGTCATGAACACGCGCCAGTTCCTGTCTATCCTGCTCTCCTGCGCGCTCTTCGGGCACCCGCTGTCGCACGGCCAGTGGCGCGAGCCCGGCCTGCCCGGCCATGCCCGGCCGCCTGTCCTGTGCAGCGCGGGCGCCCGTCTGTGCAGCCGCGGAGCCGCGCAGCAGGAGGCGCTGGGGGCGCTCGGCAGAGCGGCATGCAGGTCCCTGCGCGCTCGGCAAGGCCAGGGCGCCTGGTGCTAGCACCGTGCAGGATGTCCCCTGCATCTGCTGCACGCAATGTCGCTCAGCCCTGATGGCCGGAAGCTGCACTGTAGCAGTCGGCCGACGGTTGCTGTATTGATGGCATCCCACAAGGGCGCGCCACAGCACTGGTGATTGGCGCGCTGGCCTGCGATCTGCACCACACTGCCGCGGAAGCCCTGCCCACTGCGGCGCGTCCATGGCGCAGCGAGTCCGCTGCTGTCAGACAGCACCAGTTCTGTACACCCTACACACACCAGCCAGATCCTGAACCTTGCATGCGCATGATACAGTGCCACTGCTGGCGCCGAGCAGGGCGGGCACTGTGGTCGTGTTCGGCGCGCTGTATTGCAAATCGCTTGCGCGGCCGGCGGCCGCGCGGCACGGCGCGCCCAAGCGCAGCCTCTCCGACGTGCCCGACAGCGCCGCCGCGCCCAAGCCCGGCGACGCGCAGGCCTTTGACGCCGAGGCGCCGGTGCGCGCTGCCTCCTGCGCTCACGCGCGCTGACTGGCATGCGCGCCGGAGCTTCACATGCGTCGCTGTTCCGCCGTGTCTGCTCGAGCGTGTGGATCACACACGAATGCACAACCATCTGCCTGAGTGTCGATCGAATACAGCTGTGGCATGACAGCTGCCCCAAAACAGGCATGCCACTGCCCGCGTAACACGCAGCACCCGCGCTGGGGCCTGGGCAAGCTCAATCCCGCTCTCCGTGTGCAGGAGCGGCCGGCGGACGCCATTGCCGCGCTGCGGGCGCCGGAGGCTGCCCTCGGTGGCGCATACCGCCCTGCGCCGGGCGCGCCCACGGCCGAGAGGCGCTCGCCGCGGCGCGATGTGCAGAGCTGAGGCTCGGCTGCCCCGCCTGTGCTGCCTTGTGATCGACGGCCGCGCTACAGCGGGCTCTGTGGTGGGGGCGACCTCGGGCCCTCGCACAGGGGCCATGCCTGCTGCCCCCCCAGGCATGTGACGCTGCCGGCCGCTGCTGCGCCGTTGCTTGAGCTGGCCGCAGGTGAGCACATGCGCGGCAGCATTGCCTTCTGCAGGAGGCCTGGAGGAGGCTTGTATACATTTTGCTGGCAGAGAATGCACAAGGCACTCGACAGGGGCCATTGCATGGTACACACTGGGTGCATGTTGCTGCCACGCAGTGGCGCCGGATGCGGGCCAGGGGTTGGTGAGGGGCAGGACGCACACCGGGCGCAATGTCAAAGTCTCTAGGATGAGTTTGCAGCAGGGGCTGGGAAGCAGCGCATTGGCGGGCTCCTTCATGGCAGCCAGAGCTTGTGGAAGTATAGAGATGCAGCTGCTCTGAGTGTCACCATTGAGGCTTTCCCGGTCTGCCAGACAAGCTTTTCTTCCAACATCGCGCGCCCGGAGAGGCAGGCGCTGCGTTGCGGCTCTGATGGATGTTGACTTCACCGCCGTTGGATGGCGGCCCTGTGTGGCCGTTATGAGTGGAGCCGCTACCGCTGACAGAGGCCTTGAGGCCACGCTCTGCCCTTTTTTATCCAGGCACTGAGGGCAGGACCGCCTTTGCTGAAGGGGGATGGCAGATATAGTAGGTGTACATACTGCTCAGCAGACATGCGTTCATTGCAGGGCTTGCCTCATACGCTGCGTCCGTGTAAGAGAGCAGAACTCGAAAGCGAGACACAGAGCCCACACCTGCCCGGGGTGGCATATGGCCCCTCGAGCGCACACCCTGGCCTAGCCTTAACAGCATATGACATGACATCGCACTACCTTGCGGCAGAGCGGGCGAGCGGCCCAGGTGCACAAACTGAACGCGGGGAGTGCGGGTCAGCAGACAGTCCTCGGCAGTGCATCAACGCCACTGTGCGGGCCTGTGTGGCGCCGCTCGCGGGGGATCCGTAAGCGCGCGGGGCGGCGGGGGCCTCAGAGCAGACAGATCAAAGCCTTCTGTGCCGCAGGATGTGCTCTGCCGGGGCGAGGGGCGCGGGGGCGGCACAGCGGCCCGCGCGCCCTCGGGTCGCCGCAGGCGCGGGGCGCCGCTAGCGCACGAGCCCCAGATTGGTCTGCACGTCCAGCGCCTTGCGCATGAACTCGTATGTGCAGAAGCCGATGGCGACGCCGGGCACCACCTACGCGGCCCCGCGCCCCGGCCTCAGCAGCTGCGCATCGCCACAGGTACCTGGACAACCTGTATTTTCCCCACGTGGCAAAGTGAGAAGAGCGCGAGAAAGAGGGCAAAGTCTCTCCCTAAAAAGAACACAGTAGCAGCCTCATTCATGTGTGCACCGCACTGCGCCAGGAAGCAAGCTAGTCCGCATGGGAGTGCGCTCAGCCACGTCAGCTGATAGCTTTGCTGAGCAACAACGCGCTGCGGCCGAGCACGCCGGAGCAGCCCGCAAGCACTTGCGCCCGCGCGCCGCGCGCGCCTTGTAGTACTCGGGCAGGATGCCGGCGTAGAAGCCGCGCAGGCCGTCGCGGCGCAGCACGGAGGCGACGACGTCGGTGTAGCCGGCGTAGCGCCGCGCGCCGCCCTGGCCCTCCAGCTGCATGCGCCGGCGCACCAGGTCCAGCGGGAACGTGGCCGTGGACGACACCAGGCCCGCCACGCCGCCGCACACCAGGCTCATGGTCACCTGCAGCATGGGGTAGGGTTGGGGTCACCTGCAGCGCCATTCGAGCAAGCAGGCCCGGTGCGCTCTAGGATTCAGCGCACGTGGCAAGGGAGGCACGTGCACGGAAATGCAGGCTGCGGCCGCCGCACACGCCAGGGCTCACTGCAGAGGATGCCGCGCCGCGCCGCGCCGCGCCGCGCCGCGCCCCCGACAACAGTGCCTGCCCCTGCACGGAGACACGGACTGCGTCCAGGCGGCGCCGCGGCGTGCCGGGCGCGTGCGGCCGGGGCCGCCCCGCAGCTCGGCCGGGCAGTGAGGGCGGCGGGGCGCGCCGTGGGCTCGTGCTCGCCACGCAGTTGGCACCAGGTGCTGCGCAGCGTGCCGTACGCCGTGTAGTTGATCGCCAGGCTCGGCGTCACCTGCGGCGCCGCGCTCTAGGGTAGGGTATATGGTAGACTTAAGGTTCTGCCGGCATCGCGCAGGGCCGCCGGCGCCAGGGGCGCCGCCGCCGACGCCGCTGCCCAGCCCACTCAGGCCTCGGAGAGCCCTCGCTGCGCCTGCTGCGAGCGCACCCTCCGCACACGCCGCCCGCCGCTCCTGTGCGAGCGCGCTTGAGCGGGCAGCGCCCCGCTGCCCGGCGGGACCCGCTTCAGAGCACCGCCCGGGGCGCGCGCCTGCAGCAGCGTGGCGCCCAGGCCGCTGTACAGCCCGCGCGCGCCCTCCTCGCGCACGATCGTGCGCAGCGCGTGCGCGATGCTGTGGTAGTAGCGCGCGCCCGTCTGCGCGGCCAGCCGCGTGCGCACCAGGTCCAGCGGGTACGCCTGGCGCAACCCCCGGGCTTTGAAACCTGTTGTAGTCCTCCTGTTGTGGTCCTCCTTAGAAACCTGAAGTTGGGGTCTGAAGCCTGGGGGACAATTCCCCCCTGCGCACAGGCTGGCAGCGCTGCCCGCCGGGGGCATGAAGCGGCAGGGCCTTGGCCGGAGCAGGGCCGCCAGCAGCGCAGGGCGGGCTCGCACCAGCGTGCACGCGCAGAGGCCAGCCGCGCCGCCCGCGGCCAGGCGGCGCAGCATGTCGGAGCGGCCGCTGCCGGCGCGCGCGGGCGCGCCGGCACCGCCGCTGCCGCCCGCCGGGTAGCGGTGCAGCCACATCTCCGTGAAGCGCTCGTACGCCCAGAAGTTGACTGCGCTGTACGGCAGCCGGTGCACGATGGTAACCCCGTTGCCGCGCCAGAGCGCGCGCACGCCCTCGCGCTTGATCACCTGGCGCGCGCGCGCGCGGGCCGCGTCGGCCGCCGCCGTGCAGGGCGCGAGCGGCTGCACAAGCAGCCGCTGCACTGCGGCAAGGCGCCACGCCACGCCAGGCTACCCACGCGCCCCATTTGCCCCCTACTCTGCCGTCCAAGCTCTGTTACAGGCATTGTGGGAGACACTGCAGGAGTAGCATCACATCGGCTGAGCACAGCAGTCCAGGTCCCACACGGGGATATGGCATTGCAGGACTGCAAGCCACTTTGGCATTGCAGGACTGCAAGCCACTTTGGACAGGCCACGTTGCTCAGACCTACGCTCCTGTTCACACTCCGCTCCTGGTCGCACGCGGGGTCACGCCTGCGTGAAGGCGGCGCCCAGGCCCATGCGCACGGGGCGCGTCCCCAGTGCCCCCGACGGCCGCTCCAGGCCTTGCACCTGCACGGCCAGCGGGACTGGTGCATGCCAGCACTTTGCCAGGCTCTGCACTCTGCTGCCTGCTCTCACTGCTGTGCTCTGTACAGCGTCTAGCTGTCCCTGGCCAAGACTCAGCGCCACAGCAAGCGCGGAGGGAGGCCTGACGCTTGTGACAGCTCCCTCTTCTGCCTTTCCTGCATCCGTCTGCATTCGCCAACCAGCCTTCCCCACCTACTGCGCAGCACCGACTTTGGCTGCCTGGCATGCACCTGCACTTGCGCAGCACTCGGCGGGGATGACTAAGTGAGCGCGGCCGCGCACAAAAGAGGGAAAAGCACACCCGCCGGGAGAGCGCATGGGGGTCCACACGCAGCGCCGCGCCTGCTGCCCAGCATATTCCGCATGCCCGAGCTCCCGGGCCCATTCGCCGCCGCCGGGGCACCTGGCGGCGCACCTGGTATAGAATGGTCAGCCGCGCCAGCGGCGCGGTCGCCGACTTGGAGACCGCGCCGGCGACGCCGCCGGCCAGCAGCAGCTTTGCGGAGGTCACCGCCTCGGAGTCGTTGCGCGGCGCGGCGTCCTCGTCCTCCTCCGCCTCCGCGGCCACCTCCCGCCGCTCCGGCGCGCGCTGCGACGTGCTGGCCTTGCCGGCGAGGCGCTGCGCTGCATCGTCGCGCGGGGCCAGGACCGGCGACGGCGGCAGCACTTGGCCGGCAAAGCTCACCATGCAACGGCCAGCAGACGCGGCGCAGCCTCGAGGCAGCCGCTCCCTGCCTGAGGCTCAAGCCTGTGGTCAGGTCCGTGCGCTTTCTGGCGCAACAGCACCTTTTCCCAGGTGCAGCGCGGGTAGCGCGGTGCGCGTGCTACGGCCTCACGGTGCTGACCGCTTGATGGTATGGTAGAGGCGCTGTGTGCATGCTGGCGTCATTCGGGCAGAGCGAGCTGTTTGGGCGCCAGGTACTAAGTAGGCTTTTTCATTTGATCAGTCGATAGAGGGCCTCTGCTAGTCTGGACCATCTTGGACTGCCGCCTGCTGCCGGAGACATGCAATGTGTGCTACACACGAATGGGAAAGACAATGGGTGGTGCCCGTTTGCCATTCTGAATCAGCACACGCACCTTGTCTCATACGGCACCGGAAACGCCATTAAGCCCAAGGCAGGACCATGAGGAAGAGGCAGCGCACTTATTGCCTTCATCTTTACTGGCTACAAATACACATCAGGCAAGCAGCACATAATGCAACATGCACCTTCTGCAAGTACTGCTGGCACGTCAAGTCTGCCATTATGACACACACCTCCCCACGTCTTGAGCGCCACATTATTGCTCGCACCACCGCACACCGCACACTCAACGGACCAGCTCGCCAGCACAACCATGCGAAACCACTCTCGCACGCTCTGCAGCCAACACGCGCACCCCACCTGCAGCAAAAGGCAGCAAAATTGCACACTCTCGCTCATCTCATAATACGCCACAGCATCACCACAACTCTTTGGCCTAGCCCATGGCCTATGGCCGGCCTGCGCTCCCTGGCCAGGCCCCAACCTCTTCGCCGTCCCTGCAGTCAGGCCGGTTGTTGTCCCTGCAACCAGGCCGATAGGCATGCCAGGGTCTCCAGCTATAAACACTTGGTACCGCTCCTGCCCAAGCGGGCCCACATGAATTCTCTGTGCCAAACGGGCCACGCTGCTGCTTGAGCGCGCGCCAGCCGCCTTGAAGCAGCAGCGTCTTTCAAAACACACCCAAGCCAGCCAGCCTCGACAGGCCCGCTCCTGCCAGGCAGGCCTCTCGTCGTGTCCCCCGCCGCCAGGACGACGCAGCCACGTGAGATTGCAAAAACACGATTCCGGGTGCGCTTGCAGCGCCACAACGCCATGCACACCCGCCAAGGCCGGGTGCCACATGCATGGCTCGGCATCCATCGGCTGCCCCATCACATGACGTGCAACACGAGCCACTCGCGCTCTCCAGAAAAGCACAAAATGCGGGTGCGCACATCGCAGCACAGCGTTGACCATATGTTCACACGTTCGCAGACTATCGCTCACACATGGTACACGCGGCGGCTGCAGCGGGTGCAGGCGCCACTCACACTCTCACGCGCTCTCACCATTCACACACTCTCTGCCAGCGACGCGCCGGCTGCGGTCATGCTGCCGTCCCGCGCGCGGCGTGGCAAGCGCGCCTGGTGCGGCAGCGCGCCGCAGCCGCGGCCGGCCACACATCAAGGAATTCGCATCAGTTCACATAAATAATCCCAGGCGCCGCTGCGCGCCACCCCGAACAGCGGCATAGTGGGCGCCCCCAAACAATCCTGGAGGCCGCCCCTGCTGCTGGCAGGGCACAATAAACTCTGCAGCTGCAGCACTCAAGCAGCCATAGCAGCCATGCGCGCCGCGCGTATCAATATTTTCCTGCACCTAAGCCGCTCGGTTCAGCCAGCAGGCGCGCTGCGCCGTGCGTGCCAAGACCGTGCTCAGGGGACGCCGGCAACCAGCTATCAAGCCCTCCCCAACACGTGCGGCCCATGCACTAGGGCACGGCCGCGCGCATGCGCGCCACGGGCAGGAGCCGGCCGCGTCAGGCCTGCGCGGCGAGGTACGCGGCCAGCTCCGACGCCTTGACGAAGCGGCCCTTGACGCGCGGGCGGCGGTCGGCGTTGGCCTTGCGCGCGGCGTAGCGCACGGTGTTTGTGAACAGCCGGCGCGCCTTCTTCGCGCGGTAGCGCTGCAGGCACGCGTGGCGCGCCACGCCGCCCGTGCCGCCTGCGATTTGCGCACGCGCGATGAGGCCGCAGCGGACACCGTACGTGCTATCGCTCGCACGCCTGCCTGCACACACACCTACTTGCAGCGCACTGCCCTGCAGGTATGCTTGCCAGCCAAGCCCAAACTGCCAGCCACGCGGGATGCCATGTGAGGTACCTCCAGCGCCGGTACCACCTCGCCGGCAACCCTCTACCATATACAGAAGCCCTGCTGCACGGGTTCGCGCACCAGCAGCGGGCTCCTCGCGGGTCACCGCCGGCCGCGGCTGCCCGGTGCCGCCGCCCGCGCACGTGCCCGCGCGGGCGCGGCGCTCGCGCCGCGCCAAGCGCGTGTCCGCCCCGTCGCTGTCGTCGCCGTCAGTGACGTCCTTGCCGCCGGCGTCGCTGTCGGCGCCGCTGTCGCCGCCGCTGCCGGCGCCGGCCTCGTCGTCGCTGACCCCGCTGCGCATGCGCGCGAGAGCGACCAGCGCGGCGCGGCGGCGGCGCGGGGCGGGTGCGTGACTGGGCGCCGGCGCCCGTCCCGGCCTCTGCGCCTGTTTGCGCGCAGGCGCCTCGCCCAGCACGCAGTCGCCCGTCTCACGAGCCCAGTCGCCCCTCGCTTCTGCCTTCACCTCCGCTTTGACCGTGCGCACAGCGCCGCGCTCGACCGGCAGCCCGTCCGCGTCCGGGAGCCGTCATCATCACACACGACCAGGGGCGCATGCGGGTTCGTGCGCCGCAGCGCATGCAGCGGGCGCGCGTCGGTGACGAGCGCCGCCATGACGACCGACGGCACGCGCGCCTCGCACGCGGACAGCAGGCTGCCCGCGCGGCCGCCGAGCCGGGCGATGTCGGGCACCTCGGCCGCGCCGCTGTGCTCCGGCGGCGCGCAGCCCAGGGCGCTCGCGCCATAGTCGCCGCCCAGCTCGCAACCGAGGTCCGGGAAGCCGCTCGACGGCAGCTCGGCCTGCGCGGCGCGGCAGCCGGTCAGCAAACAACAAGCACGCTCGGTGCAAACCCTCGGACCTGACCGCCTTGGGCGTTGGGCTCCCACCTTCTTGCTCTGCCACCTGCGGAGTCGCGCTCACAAAAACCAGGCAAGCCAGGCAAGAAGCAGGCGTACGCTGCCGCCGTGTCGGCTGCCAGCGAGACCACAGCTGCCCAACCACTCGAAGCCGCAAAGCAACAACCCCGATAAAGGTACTCGCGCTCTGGCTCTCCGGCAAGTCGTGCTGCAAGAGGCGCAGAAGCGGAGCTCCACCTGGATAGGAAGGTGGCCCGGTGCGTCCGTTGCCAGGCTGCCGAACGGCCCGAGCGAGCCGCAGGCGCCGGCCAGGCCGCACGGCGCGCCCGTCGCAGTGATTGACGCCGACGCCGAGCGCTCGGACAGCTGCGGGTACAGGCTGGCCAGACCGCAGCTGGTCAGCGCCTCCTCCAGCAGCGACGGCTCCTCCGCCTTCGCCCCTAGGGCCTTGGACCCTAGGCGGACCTGACCGCCCGCCGGCCAGGCCTCCGCCTGCGCGCCGAGCGCAAAGGCCGACCAGGGCTGCGCCGCCGCCGCCGCCACTGCCGCCGCCGCCGCCGCCGCGGCCGGGCCGGGCAGGCCGGTGAGCCCCAGCGAGAAGACGTCGGACTCGCTCAGGCCGCACGACTCCTCCGACTCGCCGCCGGCCAGGCCGCAGTGCCGCAGCGCGCCGCCGCCGTCGCCGCAGTCGTCCACCCAGCAGCTGCGCGGCCGGCACGAGCACACGCTGAGCGGACTGCTCCTGCTGCTCGCGCAGCAGATGGTGCAGTGCAGGCGGTGCACGGCTGCGACCGCGCCAGGCAGAAGGTGCATGCATCACAAGCATGCAGTGTGCCAAGCTCGGGGCAGCACCTTTTCCGCCAGTCCCAGTCCTGCATCCCGCTCAAACCCTCCTGCATGCCGTCCCTGCCGCCCACACGTCGGCCTCAGCACGGCGACCGACACCGCTCGCGTTGCTGACTTGGTGATGGATCACTTCTGACCCGAGCCAGGCCCCCCCCCAGCTTTCACAATTGCACCGAACAGGCTCGGGCCGGTACCGGCACGTCAGTGGGTCGGTGCCGGCACGTCAGTGCAGGCCAGGGAGGGTGCGCACCTCAGTGTGTCGGTGCAGCAGCTCTGCGAGCAAGCGAGCAAGGCTGCGGCGTGCGGTGTTGCTCGGTTGGATCACGAAAGGCTCACAGACGGCCACCTCGACAAGCGCTGCATGGAAAAAGACGCTTGATGTGCTGACGCAAGCTTATCCAAGAATGCTTTCTCGCGCTTGGCACAGCAAAGCAGCATACTCAACTTGAGGCCCGAGCTCGAGCAACTGCTTGCATGTGGAGAGGAGCGATGCAGCACAGACGCTCTACCTGCACTGCCGTTCTGCCGGCGGTCCGGCACGGTTCCAAGCACGAGTCAGGGCACCCCTGGAGGGCTGCACCGCCCAGCGCAGCGCAGGCACCCCGCACCGCAGTTCAGCCGAACAGCAGAAAGCACTCGTTCGCACGCTTTGCACAGGCCCCGCAACCTGCCCCGGCCCGCGATGGTGCAGGGCTGCCCGGCAGCCGTGCGCCAACCCCTGCCGCCGCAGTCGCCCGCGCCCGGCCCGCTGTCCTGCAAAGCAGCGCTTTGCCCAGCACGCTGGGCGCCGTGGCTCCTGGTGCGTGCCTCACTCCGCTTTGGGTCGCACCAAAGCCACGGGCTCGGCTACGTGTGTTCGCCTGCGTCGCCGCAGACCGACATATGCCATCAGCCCCTGCCCAGCCTCAGCATGGCCCAGCCTCAGCAACAACATGACATGCTACATGAACCTGCATACCCCATGCATGCTCACATGCCATGCCTGCATGGCACGCTTGAAAGCACTCCAATGGAAGTATATCAGCATGCCTCACGGCTCCAGCACGTGACGTTATGGTGCAGCTGCTCTGACGCGTGGCTGCATGGGGTCTGCACGCTGCGCAAGCCCGCGAGTGCGCTTGACGCCCTGCCGGGGATCCGCGGCGGCCCATCGAGGGCCTCGTGCGCGCCGCATGCCTTAGGCGATGTTGCGTGACACACACAGTCTCCCTGCCAGGACCCGCCTCGCGCTCGCCCCCACCTCTGCCCGCCCGGTGCGGGAGGGCCAGAATTAGGGTTAGAAACCCTGGATAGGCCCTGAATAGGCCAGGCCGCGCCTGTTGACGTAGCGCCGGCCGACGAGCTTCAGCACCTCGTCGATGAGGCAGACGGGCGCGGCGAAGAGCAGCACGAGCGCCCACTCGTTCGCCGACAGCGGCACGATCGAGAAGATGGCGGCCAGCGCGGGCACGTACAGGATCACGCAGTGCAGCCCGAACGAGAGCGCCATCGCGGCCAGCAGCCAGGGGTTGCTCCAGGGCGGCATCTGCAGCAGCGAGTTGTCCTGCGCGCGGCGCCGCGCGGCGCATGGGCGTCGCGCCGGCCCACGGCGGCCCGCAGCCGACAAGGAGCGCGGCGCTGCTGGCGTGCGTGTGACAGCACCAGGGTGCATCCTCGCAGCTACTGACGAAGAAAACACCGGATGATGCACGCTTCAGGTGAGATATACATCACAATGCCTTGCAAGGCTCCTGCGTCGGCTGCCGCGCGGCGCCGCGCGCCTGCGGCGCGCCGGCAGCGCCCGCAGTCTCTCCTGACGTGACACAAACCCGGCTGATCCGCCGCGCGGGGCGCGCCTCCGACAGCGCGTTGAGCGCGTTGAACATCTCAATGGCCACCAGCACGCTCAGTGACAGCGTGCTTGCCTTGGCCTTGCCCGCGCGAAAGTAGTCGCACGGGTCGTCAAAGGCCAGCGTGCGCGCGCCTGCCGTGTACGGCGCCGCCTGCCGCCCCGGCGGCCCCCAGCCCACTTCATGGCTAATCCCCTATCACGAAGCAGGGCGGCTGTGCTGACCGCGCGGCTGCGTGCGCGCGCTGGCCGTGTACGGCGCCGCCTGCTGCCCCCAGCCCACCTCATGGCTAACCCCGTATCCTGGCTAACCCCCTGTCATGAAGCAGGGCGGCTGCGCTGACCGCGCGGCTGCCAGAGGCGCCCCTGCCGCCCCGGGTCCGCGCTTGGCCGCCCCAGCAAATATTCCTGCTGGCGCCTGCAGGCGCGCCGCCAGCGCCCCGGAGGCGGCCTTGCTCGCGCGGCGCGCGCTGCGCCCTGACATCCCGCTTGGTGGCTGACCAGAACAAAATGGCAGCGTAACTTTGGGACTCTGTGTGATGGAGCCCGTGGGTCTCCTAGGTCGTGCTGACACCAAATTGCTGGTTTGCCCATGGTGCTGCTTGGCCCCGCGAGCAGCAGGACACCGTCTCTGTCCGCTACTATGTGCAGACAGACGTGTACGCCGCTGCCTGTCAGGAGGCAGTACTGCAGCCGTAGCAACCTTGCACTTCGTCCTAGGAGACAGGACGAAGGACGAAGGACAAAGTGCAAGGCTGCCATGCCTGTAAGGGTTGTTGCCAGGAAGCAGCGATGCCCCACCGCCATCAGAAATTTGACAGCGTAGGTGTCTGTTCGCACACAGCAGCGCACAACACAGTGCCCTGCTCGCGCGCGGGGCCGAGCAGCACCGCGGGCAGCGCACGCAGCGCGCGCCTGCAGCGGCACTGATCGCGACTGCCTGCAGCGGCACCGAAAGCGACTGCGCCTGCTGCGGCACGGACAGCGAGCGCCAGCGCACGGCTTGCGACGCCCTTTGAGGAGCCAGCATATCCCGAGCAGAGACGCTGAGGAGCTGCCGGCGGGCAAGGGCCTGCGGCACGGGCGCGCGCCTTGAAGCCATCCCAGGCGGCGCAGGTCTCCCAGTGGCGCAGCTGCCACAGCGTGACGGGCGTGTGGCCGTCGGCGCTGAGGTCGATGCCCATGAAGGTCGGGCACAGGTACCACGCTACAAACACGCCCACCGTCGCGACGCCCACATACGCGCCGACCACCACCCACCTGCGCCGCCACATGGAAACTAATCGGGAGGCGCGCGCGCAGCAGCGCTGCATCATGAACGACCCCCGCGCACAGCGGCCCGCTCGTCCGCCGCGCGCAGCCGTGCATGGCGCCTCGTTGCATGGGCGCGTGCGCGTACGGACCGCCGGGGCCCGACAGGCCGGGAAGCGGCGGGTCTGCCGCAGGGCGCCCGCAACGGCTGGAGGCGCGGCGGGGCGGGCGGGCGCGGCGCGCAGCGCGCGCGCCGCGCAGCCATGCGCTGGCTCCTGGCAGCGTGCAGGGCAGCAATGACGATCCTAAGCACCTGACCCCACATAGGCGTGCCGCCCACATAGGCCTGCGCGCCGGGCGTCACGAGCTTCCGACCCCACAAAGACCTGCCGCCGGGCGCCCTGCGCGCGCCTGAAGAAGAGCCAGGGCGTCACGAGCTCCTCGTCGGCGCGCCGCGGCGGCTTCTGCATGATGTCCACGTCGGGCGGGTTGAAGCCGAGCGCGGTCGCGGGCGGCCCGTCGGTCACCAGGTTGACCCACAGCAGCTGCACCGGGATCAGGTTCTCCGGCAGCCCGAGCGCGGCGGTGAAGAAGATGCAGGCCACCTCGCCGATGTTGGACGAGATCATGTAGCGGATGAAGGCCTTCATGTTGTTGTAGATCGCGCGGCCCTCCTCCACCGCCGCCACCTGCCGCGCCCCAGGGCTTCAGATAGGGGCCGCCCATGGTTTATGTTGTTGTGAACCGCGTGCCCCTCCTCCACCGCCCCCCCTGGGGCAGCCCCAGGGCTTGGTAATGCGGGTCCGCCCGTGCTTCACGCCAATAGAGCTGGCTCCAGAGTCACAGCTGCATGAGGGCAGCCACAGGCTCGGCCCGGCAGGGGCGAGCCGCGGCCACACGCTCGTGCACTTTCCAGTGTCTCGAGCGAGCGGTCATCGAGATGTTATTTGCAAAGAATGGTGTTGGTGTCAGCGGTCTTAAAAACGTTTATGACCGCCCCCAAAGCACCACCAACGACAGGAACTGTGTACGCCATGGCATTGACATGCTCATGAGCGCCGCCCGCAAGCACCGTGTGCGTGGCCTCCACGCCGACGGCAGGCAGCGCCCGCGAGCGAGCGCGAGGCGGCCGGGCGCGCGCACGATGGTGGAGAAGTTGTCGTCGGCGAGCACCATGTCGGCCGCCTCCTTGGCGACCTCGGTGCCGGTGATGCCCATCGCGATGCCAATGTCGGCCAGCTTGAGCGCGGGCGCGTCGTTCACGCCGTCGCCCGTCATTGCGGCCACCTCGCCCATCTCGCGCAGCAGCCGCACCACGTCCTGCTTGTGCCGCGGCTCCGCGCGCGAGAAGCAGAGGCCGCCCGGGCCCTGCGGCGGCCGCGCGAGCAGGGTCAGGGCTTCGGCAGCCGCGCCGCGCGAGCCCCGCTGGCACCCTTCTGCTCGCTCCTGCGTCGCAGGGGCAAAAGGTCTAGGGTTAGGGTTAGGCTCGTCGCACCTTCAGCATATCGCGCCGCTCGTCGAGCGGCAGCTCCGCGAACTCGCGCCCAGTCAGCGAGCGGCCGGCCAGGTCCTCGCCCGGTTCGAACACGCCGATCTGGCGGCAAATCGCCTCCGCCGTCAGCTTGTTGTCGCCGGTGATCACGACCACGCGGATGCCCGCGCGCGCGCACTGCCCGATCGCGCCGCGGACCTCCGCGCGCGGCGGGTCCTGCAGGCCGGCCACGCCGAGCCACGTCAACCCCGACTCGATCTCCGCGTAGCAGCCCGGGTCGGCCAGCCGCGCGTGGCCCGCGTGGCCCTCGCCGTCGTAGCCGGCCAGCTCGCCCAGGTCGCCGCGGCGCGCGAACGCCAGGCAGCGCAGCGCGCCGGCCGCCATCGCGTCCACCGACCGCGTGATCGCGGCGCGCGCCGCCGCGTCCAGCGGCACCACTTTGCCACCGGCGAGCATCGCGGCGTCGCAGCGTGCCAGCAGCGTCTCCGCCGCGCCCTTCACCAGCAGCACGTTGCCGCCGCCGGCGCCGTTACCCCCGCTGTTGCCGCTTGCGCCGCTGCTGGCCTCGCGCGCCGCGCGCC
>JAABUY010000671.1_pt1 | contig 56399 bp, 61 predicted proteins | sample 5560271 | NCBI WGS metagenome assembly JAABUY01 (sample SAMN10711886, study PRJNA513374) | rock metagenome | isolation source: Antarctica rocks | place: Antarctica: Victoria Land, University Valley | reverse complement strand
CCTACAGCCCCTCTTCAAGTGCTGGACCGGCCGCTGCTCCACCTGCCAACAACCCATCGACACCGATGACATCCCGCTCACCCAGACCACCCCACAGACCGAGTGACAAGACCCCAAAGTACTACTAAGAATGTGGCGGTCCGGTGAACGGCCCGAGCGGATCGGCCGGTCCATGCTCCGCGTCTCGGATGGCGGGTGCTCCGTGGACCTGACCCCTATCTACAGGGGAGGGACTCACGCGAGCCGGGAGCGCGCGCCGGTTGGACGTCTCGGCGCCGCTTCCCCACCCGTCAGCCCTCGTCGTGCGTTCGGCGCCCCGGCTGATGACGACGTCGAAGCTCCTCGCTGAGAGCGCCGGCTCGACAGCGTCGCCGAGGGCGAACGTGATCTCGAGTGCCGAGTCGCGCACTGCGGAGGCCTCGAGCATGGCCACCGAGATGTCGATCGCGCTTACCCGGTGGCCGAGCTCGGCTGCGATCCGGGCCACGAACCCGGTCCCCGTGCCCAGCGTCGAGCACCCGCGCCGACGGGCCGGGCAGGACGGAGCGAAGCGCGTGGACCCAGTTGGTGTACTCGGCCGTGGCCGGTGGGGCCACGTTGTCCGGGGAGTCGTAGTTCGGCGCGACCACGTCCCAGAACGCCGTGATCCGACCTTGAACGGCCTTCTCATTCATAGGGGCGTTCCTTTCGACTGGGCACTCAGAAGCAGTTGCTTGCCTCGCCGACACGCACTTCCCCAAATCTCCGAGCGCCAGTGGTGGGCGTCGTGCTCACCGGGCACGCCCACGGCCGGTCCGGCACCGCCCGCCGCCACCAGGTTCCCAATCGGCTTGTTGCACTTCGCGCCCTCGGTGAGCGTGGTCGAGACGATCGCCAACGCGGCCCCCGCCAGCCCGATCTGTGTCTGTGACCAGAAAAGTTGGTCCACTGGACCAACTTGGTATGCTCGGCGGTCCTATGGCCATCGACGTAAACATCCACGAAGCGAAGACGCACTTCTCCAGGCTTGTGCGCGAGGTCGAGGCCGGCGGCGAGGTGATCGTCAAGCGCGGCAAGACGCCGGTCGCGCGGCTTAGCGCCTACTCCGAGCCTGCCGCGAAGGAGCCGCGCAAGCTGGGCGCGTTGAAGGGCCAGATCTGGATCGCGGACGACTTCGACGAGTGGCCGGAGGACGTGGCGCGGGCGTTTGGCATGATCGATTGAGGCTGCTGCTCGACTCGCATACCGCGCTCTGGTCTCTCTATGCCGAGGAACGGATTCCGGCCATCCCGCGGGCCGAGATCATCGATCGGGGCAACAGTGTTCACGTGAGCGCGGCGTCGCTGTGGGAGATCGCGATCAAGCGCAAGATCGGCAAGCTCAGAGCGCCGGATGAGCTTCCCGGACGGTTGGGTTCGCAGGGATTCGTCGAGTTCCCGGTCACCGGCGAGCACGCCTGGGCCGCCGGTGCGCTCCCCCTCCATCACCGCGATCCCTTCGACCGCCTGCTCGTCGCTCAAGCCCAGCTCGAGCACCTCGTGCTCGTCACTGCCGACCGCAGGCTCGCCGCCTACGGCGTCGCCACGCTCTGGTGACGCGCTCCCGGGAGCGCGGGAAACCAGCCGCGACGAACCGCGCCGGCAACGTCGAGTGCGTGTCGCATCCGAGACACCAACCTCTGCCGACTCGTTTCGCGCCGTCTTGAGCGCCGCTTCGCCCCACAGGACGTCGAGCAGACGCTCAGCGGACACGACTTGTCCCGCGTAGACCAACAACACCGCCAGCAGGCTGCGCTGCTGAGGACCACCGAGCCAACTCCCGGGATTGTCCGTGCACTTCTCGGGCCAGCGCACCGTCTTTCGGAAATCCGGCCCCTCCGCAGGCCGGACTCTCGGGGGGCGTGGGCCGGCGACTACCGAGAGCACCGCTTGGCGCGACGAGCACCGGCCTCGACCTTCTTAGCGGGACCGCGCTGGGGCGCTTGGGGGTCTGGCTGGGAGCAGGGCTTGACCGATGGCGGCGGCAGTGAGCGCCAGGGCCGCGCCGATGAGGAAGGCGAGGTGGAATCCGCTGTTGAGGGCGTCAAGTGGCGCCCGGCTGGCTTGTAGGTGGTGGGTTTGTGATGTGGCGAGGATGGCCAGGATGGCGAGTCCGAGGGCTCCCCCGAGCTGCTGGCTGGTGCTGATTACTCCGGAGGTGACGCCGGCGTCTTTCGGTGCGACGGACGCGGTCGCGGTGAGGATGAGCGGCATGAACAGCATCCCCCCGCCGACGCCGATGAGCAGCATGCCGGGCGCGCATCCAACCGGGCGTACCCGTCACCATCATCTAGACCGACCCTCGACGCACAACACACCACACGCGACCCGGCAGTCCGCCCCCGAAGCGTCCCCTTCAGCTGAGCGCGGCCCGGCCCTGTCCGCCCGGGCCGCGTCATCATCATCGTGGGGGCGGTTCGATGTGTCTTGTCGGTTCGGGCGGTGCGCTACTCTGTGCGCAGATCATCTTTGCGCCAAGTATCTACGGAAGGGGATAACGATCATGTGGGCACGCGAGGTCAGCCTTGAGACGACCGCGTCGCCGGCGGCGATTTGGCGGCTTTGGTCCAACGTCGACGGATGGCCGGAGTGGAATGGCGACATCGAGCACATCGAGATAGATGGCGAGTTCGCGACGGGTAGCCGGATCTCGATGACGCCGATCGGCCAGGAGGCCGTGGAGCTTTCAATCGTCGAGGTCGTTGAAAACGAGCTGTTTGTCGACGAGGTCGATCTGGGAGACGCATTGATACGCACCGTCCACCGTCTCGACCGCTGCGGAGAGGATCGGATGAGGGTCATCTATCGGATGCAGATCACCGGGACGGCTGCCGACGAGCTGGGTCCGCAGCTCGGTCCCAAGATCACTGCTGACTTCCCCCAGACGCTGGCTGCGCTGGTCCAGCGAGCGCAGCGGTGACGTTCGCTGATCCCAGCCAAAGCCCAGGCTTCCTGCTGTGGCATGCCACGCTGCGCTGGCAGCGAGGCATCGCCGTCGCGCTCTCGCCGCTGGATCTCACTCATGTCCAGTTCGTCCTGCTCGCCTGCACCTGGTGGCTCAACGGCCGAGGCGAGCATCCAAATCAGATGACCCTCGCGGCCCATGCCGGCACCGACGTCAAGATGACCTCTCAGGTTGTTCGCAGCCTTGAGCGCAAGGGACTCATCCAACGCGAGATCGATCCGCGGGACACGCGGGCCAAGCGTCTGCGTGTCACGCACCGGGGCGCTGGCTTGGCCCCACGCGCGATCGACACCGTCGAGCAGGTCGACAAGAGGTTCTTCGCGGGCATCCCGGACACGAAGGCGCTCGGCTTGCTCGAGCGCCTCGCGGCGGCCGAGATCTGAGCCCGCGACACTCGCATCAACAAGCCAGGCAACTCCCGAGCCCCTCGTTCCGACGACGGTCTCATCTCATCCCCTCTCACTTGATAGGCGGGGAGGACCGGTGGCGAATTGGGAAAAGTTTGGGCACTGAGACGGCGTCAGCGCCCAAACGGGTTGGCGAACGGACCTGGCGAGGACATCGCCGGCTGACCGCTCGATCCGCCCCCGGCCCGATTGGGGGACCGTTCGGCGGCCCGGTCTGTCGCAGCTCGGCGGACAACCTTATAAGGCGCGGCTCCGGCATCCGCGCCCGCCAGTCCCGTCCGATTTGTCGCGTCATCGGCGGGTAGAGGATCAGGTGCCGAAACGGCCTGATCGCGGCCATGTAACCGGTCCCCAGCAGTCCGTTGGGCTTTACGTAGACGGCCATCTGGCCGCGGTAGCCGCCGGTCTGGTCTGGGACCCAGCCGATGTGCTTGATCGCGTGAACGGTCTGGTTGACGATCCCGAGGGCCAGGCAACACCGCCGGCCACCAGGCTTCTGGGTCGCGGTCGCCTGGGTCATCCTCCTGTCCACGTCCGCTCGCCCGTCCGTGGACCATCGCGCGAACTTGGGTCGTGCGAGCACGTCGCCCAGCTCTGCCAAGAGTTCCGGGCAGGCGATCAGGACGAAGTGATGTTCGCGCCGCGCTGTGACGAGCCGGCCGGGGCGCGCGTCGGGGTTTCCGATGAACGCCGAGGCGAGGACGCTCGAGTCCACGACGGCGCGGATCACGCAGCGAGGTGACGCTCGCGGCGCGCGGCGCGGACTTCTTCGACAGCGAGGCGATCGGCTTGCACCGGATCGAGCATGCCTTGTCGCGCGTCATCAAGCGCTCTCAGTCCGAGATAGAGGGCGAGCGCGTCCTCGATGACCTCGACGTCACTCTTGCCGGCGCCGGCTCGATCCTGCTGACGGGCGCGACGGATCAGTTAGATCTGGGGTCCATACTACGCGCGGATTTGGCTGGATACGGGCGGGTTTAGGACTCGAAGCGGGGCATGAAGTCCTAAACCCGTCGCCAAGGAGGGGGACCCGCCTACGGAAACCGTGCGCGCCGGCCAGTCCGAGCGGACCTCCTCCGTGGCCTACGACTCCGTCGCCGGAAAGGTCAGACTGTCCGGGTGCTGGATGCCTCGGGTTGCCGGTTTGCCGCCCTGCGTCACGCGGTTTCGCGTGACGGAAACACTCGCGGGCGAGTGCTTCTCCATCCCGTCCAGCGCCCAGCGGTACTCGGGCTCTAGCCAAACGCCGTCGGGATAGTCCTCGTTGAGCAGCTCGAGGAAGCTGATCGTTCGGCCGGCGTAGGTCTCGGCAAGTCGTCGTTGCAGGGATGGGTAGGGCTTGTGCTCGTCCACTTCCAATGCCAGCTGGTCGGGCGGCCGAACGGTTACGGGCCAGAAGGTCATGTCGCCCGATTGGTGGACCATCGCCTTCTTCATCTCGCGCATGCCGAGGTCGTTGTTGGTGAGGTGCACGAGGTAGTAGAGGACGGTGCGTCTCTCGTCTTCAAATACGCGGAACGGGGTCGCCCAGGCGGCTACGTCGGTGCGCACGACGTCCTGGAGCTTGAGCAACAGGCACTCGTTTCGACGATCGCGGTATTCGTCTCCGGCGCATTCCTTCCAGGCGTCGCCGCCGAACAGTTCTGTCAAGGGCTTCTCGTAGTTGTCCTCGTCGATGAAGCGCCCGGTGTCGCGGACCATGAACGTCAGCAGGACCTCGACGCGGTCGATCTCCAGGAGCCGCCGTAGAAGTGTCATGGGGACCCCAGCGACGCCGTAGGGGTCGACCATGACGAAGACCGGTGCCTTCACAGGCTGCCGCTCAGCCCACTCGGCGAGCTTTGTGCCCGCGGTCTCGAACGACTCGTGCGCCGGGCTGATCGTCACGGCTTCGTGCTGCAGCGCCTCGCACACGGGCCTCAGGTGGTCGTTGAAGTTGCTCTTGTTCAGCTCGGCACAGCCGATCCAGATGGATTGGGAGTCCCACCTGGACGGCCTCCACGCCCGTCACCGGAGATGTCTGTCGATCGCTGCGGCGATCTCCGCCACCTCCAGCTCGCCGCGAGCTACGGCCAGCACAAGGCCCTCGGCCTCGTCGACGGTGAAGTCGAGGTCGCGGCCGTTGAGCAGGCAGAAAACACGTGTCGCTGCCCAAGCCAGCCTCTTGTTGCCGTCCACGAGCGCATGGTTGCGAGCGACGGAATGCATGAGAGCGGCGGCCTTGGCCGCGAAAGTTGGATAGGCGTCCTCACCGAAGACGGTGGTCTGGGGGCGTCCCGCGGCGGAGGCGAGGAGGCCTTGATCGCGCACCGCAACTTCGCCGATGACGCCCTCGGCGATCTCCAGCAGATCCGCGAGACTGATGTACTCGATCCGTCGGTCCTGGGCACTCACCGGCTGAGCCGGTCGATGAGCTCAGCGTCCTCGGTGCGGACCTTCTCGATCACGGCGCGCAGGCGTTCGGGGCGGCCCGAGACGTAATCGGCGATGGCCGACTTGGCAACTTCTTGCATCGACCGGCCTTCCTCGGCGGCCTTGCGGCGCAACCCCTCGGCTTGGGTGTCGCTCAGGCGCAAGTTCATGGCCACCGTCCGATGGTACCAGGCTGGTACCGACGGTGGCCGCTCGACGCGGCGATTTTTCAGCGGTGAAAGCCCGATTGATGCGCACGTTCTGGACGTCCCACCAGCGCGTGCAGGGCATCCGATGGCGAGACCCGGACTCGAACCGGGGACACCACGATTTTCAGTCGTGTGCTCTACCAACTGAGCTATCTCGCCGCGGCGGGCAAGGCTAGCGCGGCCCCTCGGCCCCGCGGCCCGCGCAGCCCCAGCCTCCGCGGCCCGAGCCCCCGCACCCCCGCGGCCGCTCGAGGCCCCGCCCCCCGCGGCCTCGAGCCCCCGCCCTCCGCGGCGGCCCGACGCGCCTGAACCCGCTCGGGAAGAACTCGGCCTCCCGGCGTGTCCAGTGAAGTAGGACCCCTGCGCCCATGGCAGCCTCCGCTCACCACGACGACCGCTTCACGCCCGACGATCGCGCCGCGATCGCCGGCCTGGCCGACGGCTCGCTCGATCCCGCCGCGGCCCCCGCCGCGCGCCAGCGCGCCGAGGCCGACGCCGATCTGCGCATGGCGCTGACCGCGCAGGAACGGGCGGTCACGCTCCTGCGGGCGACGCCGGTGTCGACGCCGCCGTGGCTCCGCGACAGGCTGGCCGACCAGCGGAGCGCAGCTCCCGCCCTGGGCCGGCCGCGCGCGGTGCTGCGCCTTGCTCCTCAGGCGCTGCGCACTCCTGCCGGAGCCGCTGTCGGCGTCGTGGCGCTCGTCGTCATCGCGGTCGTCGTCGCCCTCGGCCTGTCCGGGGGCGGCTCGAGCGGACCGACGGTGGCTCAGGCTGCCGCCGCCGGCTCGCTCGGACCCGATGCGCCGGCCCCGCGGGCCGCCCGCGAGCACACGCTGCTCGACCTCCAGGTCCAGGGCGTGGCCTTCCCGAGCCTGCGGCGCCGGTTCGGATGGCGCGCCATCGGGACGCGGACCCAGCCGATCTCGGGTCGCTTCGCCCGGTCGGTCTTCTACAGCAAGGGCCCGAGCACGATCGCCTACACCGTCCTCGCCGCGCCGCAGCTCGACTGGCCATCGGGCTCCGCCCGTACCGTTCGCGAAGGAGTGGAGCTTCACACCCTCACCACGGGCGGCCGTGTCGTCGTGACCTGGCGCCGGCTCGGTCATACCTGCGTGCTGTCGGGGACCGGCGTCATGCCGGCGGTGCTGATCCGGCTCGCGGTCTGGCGGGGCGGCGGCGCTGTGCGCTTCTGACTACTGGGGCTCCATGCCCTCCATGTCGCGCACGAGGCGCAGGCGCGCGCGGAACACCCGCGTGGCCACCGTGGCCTCCTTGACCCGCAGCGCCCGTGCCGCCTCGCGGTAGGACAGCCCGCCGACGTCGACGGCGACGACGGCGTCGCGAAAGTCAGCGGGCAGGTTGGCGATGGCCGCGTACAGGGTCTGGGCCTCGACCAGCGCCTGTGGCTCGGGAGCTCGCCGATCCTCGAGCTTCTCGCGCTCGGGCAGGTCGACGGTCTCGGGTCGGCTGCGCGCCGCGCGCTGCCGGTTGAGGAAGACGTGGCGCAACGCGCGCAGCAGGTAGCCGACATCGTCCTCCCTGCGCAGCAGGCGCGGCTGGGCCAGGACCCTCGCGTAGGTCTCCTGCACCAGGTCCTCGGCGTCCTCGCGGTGACCGCACAGTGCCCAGGCGGCGCGATACAACCGGTCGATCGAGTCGCCGAGCGCCGCGGGGTCGAGTTCGCGCGTGCTCACGGGCTTCGGGTGGGCCCCGGGTTCGTGGGGTCCGCGCGGGGGAGCATAGGCCCGGCCCCCACTCGTGGTGGGCGTATCCGCCCACGGCCGGCACGTGACAGTCTCAGGCCGCCGCGACCCTCGCCGTCCCGCCCGCATCGAACATCCGCCCGAGCAGCTCGAGGGCTCCCGCCTTGGACAGCGGCTCGTTGAGGTTGCCGCACTTGGGCGACTGCACGCATGACGGACATCCCGAGGCGCACGGGCATTCGGCCAACAGGCGGCGGGCGTCGGCGCAGAGCGTCTCGAACTCTCCAAAGCCCCGCCGCGCGATCCCCACCCCGCCGGGGTGCCCGTCGTAGACGAAGACGGTGGGGCGCCCGGTCTGGGGATGTAGGTTCGTTGACAGCCCACCGATGTCCCAGCGGTCGCACATGGCCAGCAGGGGCAGCACGGCGATCTGGGTGTGCTCGGCGGCGTGCAGCGAGCCGAGCAGCGCCTCGCTCGGGAAGCCGGCCAGCAGCTCGGGCGACAGCTCGTACCACAGCGCCTGGGTGACGAAGGACGCCGGCGGCATCTCCAGGGCGGTGAAGTCCAGCACCCCGTGGTCGGCCACCGATCGCCGCTGGAAGCCAACTACGTCCTGGCGCACCCCCACCCGTCCGAGCGAGAGCGTCACCCCCAGCGCCGTCCGTCGATCCAGCAAGCGCTCGATCTCCACGTCGGTCTCCCGCCGCGTCTGCGTGTACCACTCCCCGTGAAACGGCCGGACCACCGCCGCGCCCGCCGCCAGGTCGAGGCCCACGACGACGTGAGCGCGACCCAGGTGCAGGTACACCGCCCCCTCGTGAAGGGTGTCCGGGGCCCGGGCGGCCTCCACCGTCCCCAGCAGCTCCCCCGAGCTCTCGTCGACCACCATCACCGCGGCGGCCGACGCCGAGCGCAGCGAGACCGCCGCAGCCGGGTAGTCGGCCGCCCGGCGCACCGTGTAGACGGCGTCGTGTTCGCGCAGGGCCCCGGCGGAGACCAGGCGGTCGGCGTGGGCCTGCCAACGCGGGCCGAGGGCCACCGCCTCGCCCGGGTCCCGCGCGTCGAGGGGCCCCTCGTGCGCCGCGCACAGCAGGTGCTGGGCGTAGACGTGCTCGTTCTCGTGGTCGAGGATGGCCGCCTCGACCGGTCGATCGAGGAACTCGTCGGGGTGGCGGCAGAAGAACTGGTCGAGCGCGTCCTCGCCGGCCAGGTACACGGCAAGCCCCCGCCCGCGCCGGCCGGCCCGGCCCCACTGCTGGCGCAGCGAGGCCACCGTCCCGGGAAATCCGACGCAGACCGCGGCGTCCAGCGTCCCGATGTCGATGCCCAGCTCCAGGGCATCGGTACTGACCACCGCCCGCAGCTCGCCGGAGACCAGCCGGGCCTCGATCTCCCGTCGCTGGGCCGGGGTGTAGCCGGCGCGGTAGGGCGTGACCGATCCGGCCAGCTCCGGCGCCCGGTCGGCCAGCCGCGCCGTGGTCCCGCGTGCGATCAGCTCGACCCCCTTGCGGCTGCGGATGAAGCAGATGGTCCGCGCCCCGGCGACGACGAGCTCGCAGAGCAGATCGACGGCCTCCTGGAGCGTCGAGCGGCGCACGCCGAGCTCCTGGTCGAGGAGTGGTGGGTTGAGCAGAGCCATGTCCCGCGGAGCCGTCGGTGCCCCGTCGCGATCGACGAGCGCGACCTCCTCCAGCCCGGTCAGGCGCTCGGCCAGCTCCACCGGGTTGGCCACCGTGGCTGAGGTCATCAGGAACCGGGGGAAGGTTCCGTAGGCCGCCGCGATCCGGCGCAGCCGCCGCAGCACGTTGGCCACGTGGGAGCCGAAGACGCCGCGGTAGACGTGGGCTTCGTCGACCACCACGATGGCCAGGTTGGCGAAGAAGTCTCCCCACTTGGAGTGGTTGGGCAGGATCCCCACGTGGAGCATGTCCGGGTTGGTGAGCACGACGCCCGCTCGGCGCCGGATGGCCGCTCGCTCCCCGCGCGGGGTGTCGCCGTCGTAGATGGCCGGCCGGATGCGCGGGAGCCCGAACGCCGCCAGGGCCCGGGCCTGGTCCTGGGCCAGCGCCTTGGTCGGGTAGAGGTACAGGGCGCGGGCCTTGGGATCGGCGAGCAGCGTCTCCAGGGTGGGCAGCGTGAAGCACAACGACTTCCCCGAGGCCGTCGGCGTCGTGACGATCGTGGGGCCGGCCCACGCGGCCTCGAGCGCCTCGAGCTGGTGGGCGTAGAGCGCGTGCACGCCCTGGCGCTCCAGGGCCGCTCGCAGATCGGGATGCAGGTCGTCGGGAACCGGTGCCGTACTCGACGGCGTTGCCCCCCGGCGCCCCCGATGAGCCAACCGCCCGTCGCTGCGGGCCGCGCGCAGCAGGGGCTCCCACGGCGCCGGGCCATCGAGCGTCTCGGGGCTCGGCGAGCGGGCCATCCGGCCATCGTACGCGCGCGGCTCATCTACGCTGCGCCGCCCGGTGCGCGCCCTCTACGTCGACCTCGACAACACCCTGCTGGGCCGAGATGCGGCCCTGCTGCGCGACGGCCAGGGCGCCTTCTCGCTGCTGGGCGTGCGGGCCCTGGAGGCCTGTGACCGGGCCGGCGTCGAGGTTGTCCCCTTCTCCGGGCGCCGCCGAGCTCAGGTCGCCGAGCCGGCCCGCCTGCTGGGCTGTGCCGCGTTCATCTTCGAAGCTGGTTGCGGGATGTCGCTGGACGGCGAGCTGATCTGGCTCACCGACGACCTGCCGCCGGCACCGCGCTCTATTCACCAGCAGATCGCGGAGTCCGGCGCTCCCCGGCTGCTGCTCGAGCGCTACGCGGGGCGCCTGGAGCCCCACGACCCGTGGCACCTCGGGCGTGAGGCGTCCCACCTGTTCCGCGGCGACGTCGAAGCGCGCGAGGTCGACGCCGTGCTCGCCGCCCAGGGTCACGGTCACCTGCGCCTCGTCGACAACGGCTCCGTCTCCAGCCGCTCGCCGACCATGCCCGAGGTGGCCGCTCCCCGCGCGTATCACCTCATTCCTGCCGCCGCCTCCAAGGCGCGCGCAGTGGCGCGACACATGCGCGCCCGCGGCCTGACCCCGGAGGACTGCATCGCCGTGGGGGACTCGCGAGAGGATCTGGCCGCGGCCGAGACGGTGGCCACGTTCTGGCTGGTGGCCAACGGCCTGGCCGACGATCCCTCCATCCGGTCCGCCCTGGCCCAGCACCCCAACGCCCGGGTCTGCGAGGAGGACTTCGGCGCCGGTGTCTACGAGGCGGTGGTGCGGACGCTGGCCGAGCGCCGGTGAGCTCACCCGTGGCGGTGCCGGCGTCGGCGCCGGGGGCGCGGCGGCGCCTGGCGGACGTAGCGGATGTCGATGCCCAACTGGCCCCGCTCTGGACCAGGGCGGCTCCCACGGCCTTCCCTCACGCCTGACCCTCGCCCCCGTCGGACGCGGGCTCCGGCGCAGCGCGCCCGAACCAGGACCGCAGCCGGACCCAGACGCGCCGGCCCAGTCCCCGCGGGCTGCGCCGGAACCGGGCCGGGGGAGGCACCGTCGTGCGCACGCGAGCCACCCACTCGTCAAGAGGCAGCTCCCCGGCGATGAGGGCGGCCAGCGCCGACGTGACGGGTGCGGCCACCCCGGCGCGCACCAGGGCGCGGGCGAGCAGCGGCACCGACTCCAGGGACTCCACCGCCTGACCGACGCGAGCGGGTATCTCCTCGGCGACAACCCCGGCGGCGAGCAGCTCACCGGCCCGCCGGTTGCGACTCTGGGGGGCCAGCGCGGTGGCCACCAGGTCGCCGCTTCCGGCCAGGCCGATCATCGACTCCGGACGCGCGCCCTGCAGGGCGGCGAAGCGCCATACCTCGGCGAAGATGTGGCCGGCCGCCGCCCCGGCCGCGTTGAGTCCCTGTCCCTCCGTCGCCCCCGCGGCCAGCGCGGCGGCGTTCTTGGCCGCCCCGGCCAGCTCCACCCCGACCGGGTCGCTGGACACTTCACACACAACTCCCGCCTGCGTGAAGGCCTCGGCCAGCGACCGGGCGAGCTCCTCGTCGACCGCGGCCGCCACCAGGCCCGCGCCGTCGGACACCATCTCTCCGGCGTGCGCCGGCCCGCCGACGACCGCCACCCGGTGGGCGCCGAGCACGTAGGAGAGCAGCACGCTGGGCGCGACGCCGTCGGGCCCGACAAGGCCCTTGGCCAGCGACACCACCGCCGCGCGGGGCGGCAGGCCGTGGCCGCCGAGCCCGGCGATGACCTCATCCAGACCCGAGGATGGGACGCCCAGGAAGACGAACTCGGCTCGCCCGAGTCCCGCTTCGGCCGGTTCGATGCGCAGCTCGCGGGGGAGCGGGACGCCGGGGAGGTAGGCGCGGTTCTCACCGGCATCGGCCAGCGCCTGGGCCGCCTCCGGGGTCCGGGCCTGGAGGGTGGTGCGCATTCCGCTGCGCGCGAGCAGTACGGCCACCGCGGTCCCGAACGAGCCGGCGCCGATGACCACCGCCCGACGGCCGACCGGACCAGGCAGGTGCGGGCGGGGCAGCGGGGGCACGACGGGACCCTAGAGGGCGCATAGCCGAGATCTTGCATCCGATCATTCGAGACTTTCACGGCGATCACCGCAACCTGGACCGCCTCAGCGTGTCTTGGCGGTCACCGGCGGAGTCCCAGGGAGGCGAGGACCATGGCGACAGGGTTGGCGGGCAGCGATCTGGTTCCGAGACGGGTCGCGGTCTGGGTCTGGGCCGTCCTGCTGCTGACGCTCGCCGCGATGGCCGCTCCGGCCGGCGCCGGGGCCGCTCCGGCCGACGGCATCCACAACATCCAGCACGTCGTGGTGATCATGCAGGAGAACCGCACCTTCGACCACTACTTCGGCACCTATCCGGGGGCCAACGGCATCCCCGGCGGCATCTGCGTTCCCGATCCCCTCCACGGGGGGTGCGTGGCCCCGTACCACAGCGCCATCGACAAGAACTACGGGGGCCCGCACGGCGCGCCCGACCACGTCGCCGACGTCAACGGCGGGCGGATGGATGGCTTCGTGGGGGGCGCCCAGAGCGGGCAGAAGTGCCAGGGCACCAACCCAACGTGCAGCCCCTGCACGCAGGGCACGACGGGCCAGTGCGTCGACGTCATGGGCTACCACGACGCGCGCGAGATCCCCAACTACTGGACCTATGCGCAGAACTTCGTCCTGCAGGACACGATGTTCGAGCCCAACGCATCCTGGAGCTGGCCCGAGCACCTCTTCCAGGTCTCGGGCTGGTCGGCCACGTGCTCGAACTACGCGGTCGTCTCGACCTGCACGAGCAACCTCAACGGTCCACCGAGCCCCGACAACAACCCGGCTCCCAAACCGCTGCCGTGGACGGACATCACCTACCTGCTGCACAACTCCGGGGTCAGCTGGGGCTACTACGTGTTCAAGGGGACCGAGCCCGACTGCGAGTCCGACAGCGCGGTGACCTGCCATCCCAAGCAGCAGGGGCCGACCACCCCGAACATCTGGAACCCGCTGCCCTACTTCACCGATGTCGCCGCCGACGGTCAGCGGGGCAACGTCCAGACGCTGGACAACTTCTACAAGGCGGCGGGGACCCCGGGAACCTGCGCCCTGCCCAAGGTCTCCTGGATCGATCCCAACGGGGCGGTTTCCGAGCACCCCACCGGGCTGGTGTCCGCCGGGCAGTCATACGTCACGTCGCTGATCAACGCGATCGGCCGGAGCCCGTGCTGGGGGAGCACGGCGATCTTCCTCACCTGGGACGACTGGGGCGGCTTCTATGACCATGTGGTCCCCCCGGTGGCCGACCAGAACGGCTACGGGATCCGCGTCCCCGGGATGGTCATCAGCCCCTACGCCCGCGCCGGCTACATCGACCACCAGACCCTCAGCCACGACGCCTACCTGAAGTTCATCGAGGACGACTTCCTCAACGGGCGACGGCTTGACCCGGCGACCGACGGGCGCCCGGATCCACGACCCGACGTGCGCGAGAACAGTCCTGCGCTCGGCAACCTGATCAACGACTTCGACTTCAGCCAGGCGCCGCGGCCGCCGCTGGTGCTGCCCACCCATCCGGCGCCCGGGCCGGCGTCCAACCCGCCCGGCTACGTGCCGCCCGGATCCGGCGGTGGGGGTGGCGGAGGTGGCGGCAGTCCGCCACCCGGCGGCCCCGGCACCGGATCCCGGCGGACCTCCCTGACCCTCACGGCGTCGGTGGCCCGCCGCCAGAGCCTGCGCCACGGACACGGCCGGCTGACGCTCGTGCTGGGCTGCAGCGAGCCGTGCGCCGTCGTCGCCCACGGCCTGCTCAGCCTGCGCCATGGCGGTCGATCGCTGCGTCTGGTCGGGGCGCGGACCTCGTTGCCCGCCCATCGGTCAACGCGGATCGCTTTCAGGCTCTCGCGTTCGGTGCTGGCCCTCGTCCGCGGCGCGCTGCGCGCCGGGCGTCACGTGACCGCGACGATCACCGTGAGCGTGCGCGGACCCGACGGGGTGAAGACCTACCTCGTTCACGTGGGCCTGCGTCCCTAAGAGGCCGTGTCCGCCTCTGGAGCCCGGCCGCAGCTTCACAACGCGGGGACGATGCGCGCTACCGCCGCCTGGATCTGCTGTGGCGTGGAGGCTGCGTGGATGGCCTGGAGATCGAGCAGTCGCGCGCCGAAGTCGTCGAGGTCCCGCGTCCCGACGACCGCGAAGCACGGCACGCCGGCCTGCCGGCAGCGCACCGCCGCCTCCCAGAGCGCCTTGCCCTGCAGCGTCGTCTCGTCCAGGCGCCCCTCGCCGACCACCACGGCATGGGCGGCCCGCATGCGCTCGTCGAAGCCGATGGCGTCGAGGACGTAGGCGGCCCCCGGCTCCAGCACCGCGTGCAACGCGGCCCACAGCCCGCCGGAGAGCCCGCCCGCCGCCCCGGTCAGGGGCCGTCTCCGCGGGTCGCGCGGGAGCCGGTCGGCCAGGATGTCCAGGCGCCGGGCCAGCCGCCGCACGGCGGCGGGATCGGCTCCCTTCTGCGGGCCGAAGCGCTCGGCCGCCAGCTCCCACGGGGTTCGCACGTCGCACAGGACGGTGAGCCTGGCCCCGCGCAGGCCGCCGCCGTGGACGATGGCTCCGATGGCGCCTTCGCCCCCGTCGGTGGTCGCGCTGCCGCCGGCGGCGACAAGGACGTGGCGCGCGCCCCCCTCGATGGCAGCGAGGATCAGGTCGCCGGTGCCCGCTGTGCAGGCCGCCTCGGCGTTGCGCTGCACCGGGGCGACCAGGTGGGGCCCGCTGGCCGAGGCGACCTCGACCACTGCGGTCTCCCCGTCATCGAGCAGGGCGAAGGTGGCCGGGACGGGGCGACCGAGCGGATCACGGGCCCGGGCGTCGTGCTCCTCGCCGCCGCGGGCCGCGATCAGCGCCTCGGCCGTTCCCTCTCCCCCGTCGGCGATCGGGCACGGTTCGGCCGCGATGCCGGCGCCACGCAGCCCTCGGACGAGGGCGGCGGCGACCTCGGCGGCCCGGAGCGTCCCCTTGAACGCGTCAGGGGCCGCGAGCACGGGGCGCGGTTCGGCATGGGGGCGGGACACCAGCGGGCTCCATCGTGTCACCCTGCGGGCGTGGCCGGCGGCGACGCGATGACGCTCGAAGCGGCGGGCCGGGAGGTCCGCCTCTCCAATCCCGACAAGGTCTACTTCCCCACCCCGGGCTGGACCAAGGGCGACCTCGCCCGCTACTACCTGGAGTGCGCCGAGGCGATCCTCGTCCACCTGCGTGAGCGTCCGACGGTGCTCAAGCGCTACGTCAACGGGATCGACGCCGAGCCCTTCTACCAGAAGCGCATCCCCAAGTCGGTGCCCGACTGGCTTGAATCGGCCACCCTGCGCTTCCCCTCCGGCCGCAGCGCCACCGAGGTCGTTGTGGTCGATGCCGCGCACCTGATCTGGGCGGTGAACCTGGGCAACGTCGACTTCAATCCCCATCCCGTGCGCCGGTCCGACCTCGACAATCCCGACGAGCTGCGCGTCGACCTGGACCCCACGCCCGAGGCGAGTTGGGACGACGTGCGCCGGGTGGCGCTGGTCGCCCGCGAGGTGCTCGAGGACCACGGGCTGCACGGCTTTCCCAAGACCTCGGGCTCGCGCGGCATCCACATCAACGTGCGCGTGCATCCCGAGCACGGGTTCACCACGGTGCGTCGCGGCGCCCTGGCCCTGGCCCGCGAGGTCGAGCGCCGCGCGCCCACCCTCGCCACCTCCAAGTGGTGGAAGGAGGAGCGTCACGGCGTCTTCGTCGACTACAACCAGAACGCCAAGGATCACACCGTCGCCTGCGCCTACAGCGTCCGCCCGGTGCCCGACGCCCGCGTCTCGACGCCCCTGCACTGGGACGAGGTGGGAGACGTGGAGCCCGGCGAGCTGCGGCTGGACACCGTTCCCGCGCGCCTGCGCGAGCGCGGCGACCCGTCGGCCGAGATCGACGCCCACGCCGGGTCGCTGGCCGCGTTGCTCGAGCTGGCCGACCGGGACGAGGCGGCGGGCCTGGGTGACGCGCCCTGGCCGCCACACTTCGCCAAGCAGCCCGGCGAGCCGCCGCGGGTGGCCCCGAGCCGGGCCCGGCGCGGAGGCTGAACCGCGCCGGGCCGGCAGGTCGGTTCCGGCCGGCGGCCGTGCGGCGCGCCGGGCCGGACCGGCGGCTCAGCGGCGCGCCGGTCTCGCCGCTGTGCGGCGCGCCGGGCCGAGCTCAGCTGTCGAGCTGCTCGAGCAAGCAGTCAGCCGCGGGCTTGTCCTCCCTCCAGCGCAGGAGCTTGGCGCCGTGGCGGATGCGCCCGTCGGAGACGTGGTCGAAGGACACCTCGACGACCAGCTCGGGGCGCAGCATCACCCACTCGAGGTCGCGCGCGTTGCTCCAGCGGCTCGGCTCGCCGTGCCCGCGCTCCCCCGTCTCATACGGGGCAAGGCGCGCGGGCAGCTCACGCTTCTGCTTGGCGGTGAACCCTGACGTGTGCCCGACGACGGACAGCTCGCCGTCGGCGGCGTGCAGGCCGAGGACGAGCGAGCCCAGGGTCCCGGGCTCCTTGCCCGGCCGCCAGCCGCGGACCACGGCATCGATCGTCCGCACCCGCTTGACCTTGACCATCCCCGTCCGCTCCCCCGGCCGATAGGGCGCGTCGAGAAGCTTCGAGATCACCCCCTCGGCGGCCCGCAGCCACGGCTCGGCCTCGGCCGCGATACGGGTGGACGGAGTCAGGTCGACCGACTCGGTGACCAGCGCCTCGAGCGCGGCCCGGCGCTCGGCGAAGGGGCGCTCGAGCAGCGTCTGATCGCCTTGAGCAAGCAGGTCGAAGGCCACGAAGCGGGCTGGAGTCTCCTCGGCGAGGCGGGCGATGCGCGAGGGGGCGGGGTGCACGCGCTGGCCGAGGAGGTCGAACTCCTGGCGACCCCCGGGCCCGAGGATGACGATCTCCCCGTCGAGCAAGTAGCGACCATCCATGAAGGTCAGCTCGGGGAAGTAGCGGCGCAGCGGCTTACCGTTGCGCGACTGGAGGAAGACCTCTTCGCCGTCGACGAAGGCCAGCGCGCGAAAGCCGTCCCACTTCGGCTCGTGGGCCCATCCCGCGTCGGCCGGAACCTGGGCGCGCGGCCGGGCGAGCTGGGGCAGGACCGGAGGCTGGAGCGGGAGGGTCATGGGGTCGTCGGGGCCGGCGGCGCGCCGATGCTGCTGATCGGCGCGTGAGTCGCAGGCCCGGTGAGCACGGGGCGCAGCGTAGTGCGCCGAGCGGTTGACCGGCGCGTGAGTCGGGGCCCGGTGGGTACGGGGCGCTGCGTAGTGCGCCGAGCGGTTGACCGGCGCGCGAGTCGGGGCCCGGTGGGGTACGGGGCGCTGCGTAGTGCGCCGAGCGGTTGACCGGCGCGCGAAGCCCGCAGGCCCAGTGAGCACGGGCGCGATCGTTGTCGCGCGGGGGTGTGATGAGAGTGGGCCGAGAGTGCGTCGCGGGCGCCCGCTGCGCCACGGCGGCGGCAGGATGTGATGCGTGGCCTCCCCGCATCCGGCCCGGGACTCCGATGACGCTCAGACCCCGCGCCAGCGGGCGGGTCATCTCGCTCCCGCTATCCGGGAGGCCGATGACGCGGTGGCGGGCGCCGGCGATTCAGGGCATCACGCTCCCGCTTGCCGGGAGCCCGATGACGGGGTGGCGGGCGCCCGCGATTCGGGTCATCTCGCTCCCGCTTGCCGGGACGCGCGCGCTGCCGTGATCGCTGCGCGCCAGCACGGCGTCCTGACGCGCGACCAGCTTCGCAGCGCCGGCATGGCCCGGAGCGCGATCTCGCGTCGCGTGGCCGCGGGCCGTCTCCAGCGCCTGCACCGCAGCATCTACGCCTTCGGCGTCGCCAGCGGATCGCCGCCGGCAGTGGCGCTCGCCGCCGTACTGGCCTGCGGGCCCGGCGCCGTGCTCAGCCACTGCTCTGCTGCGGTGCTCTGGGGGCTGGTGGAAGGCCCGCACACCGGCCCCCACGACGTCACCGTCCCCGGCCGCCACCGCGTTGGCGACGCGGGGATCCGTGCGCACCGCACCCGTGCCCTATTGGCCGGCGACTGGACGACGAGCGCAGGCATCCCGATAACGCGCCCGCCACGCACGCTCGTCGACGTCGCGGCGGTGCTGGACCGGCGAGCGCTGGAGCGGGCGCTGGACGAGGCGCTGGTGCTTCGCCTCGCTCGCACCAGTGAGGTCCGCGCCGCGCTGCGGCGCGCCGGCCGGGTCCGCGGCAGCGCCGTGCTGGCCGCGCTGCTGGCGCGGGACGCCGGACCGACGCTGACCCGGTCGGTGGCCGAGGAGAGGCTGCTGGCCCTCGTGCGCGAGGCGGCCCTGCCCGCGCCGCGGATCAACGCGCGCGTCCAGGGCCTCGAGGTCGATCTGCTGTGGGTGGCCGAACGGGTCGTCGTCGAGATGGATGGCTTCGCCTACCACGGCGGGCGCGCCGCCTTCGAGCGTGATCGGGCCCGCGACGCCCGCCTCCAGGCCGCCGGCTACGCCACCATCCGGGTCACCTGGCGACAGCTCGAGGGTTCGCCCGCCCCGACCCTGGCCCGAATCGCTCTGCTGCTCGGCCGGCGGGCCGCCTAGGGTCACGGGCTAGCCGCGCGCCCCGGTGACCTCGGCGTGAGCCTCGGCCAGCCGGGCGACGCCTTCCGCGATCTCGGCCGGCGTGACACCCGAGTAGGCGATCCGCAGGGCGTTCTCGCCGCCGGACGCCATGAAGTCGGTTCCCTTGACGCACTGCAGGCCGCGCTGGGCGGCGGCGTCGACCACCGCGCCGGCGTCGGTTGCATCCGGGAACTCGAGCCAGAGGAAGTAGCCGCCTTCGGGCTCGACGAAGCGGGCCTCGGGCAGCGCGTCACGCAGGGCGGCCGTCAACGTGGCCGATCGCTCCCGCAGCGCGTTGCGCACGGTGCCCACCGAGCGCTCCATCCCGCCGCCGGCACAGAAGCGGTGCACGATGGCTTCGGCGATCATGCTCGGCGAGATGTAGGTGCTCACCGCCCGCTTGCGGATTCGCTCGATCAGCGGCTCGGGACCGACCAGGTAGCCCACGCGCACCCCGGGACAGACGGTCTTTGAGAATGAGGAGGCGTAGACCACCTCATCACCGTGGGCCAGCTCGAGCATTCGGGGCAGCGCCTGGCCCGAGAAGCGGATCTCGACGTAGGGGTCGTCCTCGAAGATCAGGAAATCGTGATCGCGGGCGAGCTCCAGCAGGCGCCGGCGCTTGGCCTCCGAGAGGGTGCAGCCGGCGGGGTTGTGGAAGGTGGGGATGATGTGGGCGAGGCTCGGATCCAGCCCCGAGTCCAGCGCCTGCTCAAGCTCGGCAACGTCCAGGCCGTCGTCCTCGAGGCCAATGGGACGCAGGTCGGCACCCCGCTCGGTGAGCGACAGCAGGGTTCGGTCGTAGGTCGGACGCTCGACCACCACGACGTCGCCTTCGCCCACGGTGACGTCGAAGAGGAAGGCGTCGGCCTGCATCGAGCCGTTGGTGACCAGCACGCGCTCGGGCGGGACCCCATGGCGCTCGGCGATCCATGAGCGCAGCGGTCCGTAGCCCCACGCCGTCCCGTAGGAGAGCGCCCCGGCCGGATCCTCGCGCAGCACCTCGTCGGCGGCCGCGCGCAGGCCTTCGACGTCGACGATGTCCATGGAGGGCGCACCGCGGGCGAAGGAGATGGGGGTGGGATCGGCCATCTTCGCCAGCATAGGCTGGCCGGCGCCCGAGGTCCCGGCGGCGGGGCGCGAGCGGCCTATATGCTCGCGCTGGAGATGGCGGCCACCCCCTCGGCCTACGAGAAGACGGCGCGCGGCGCCGTGCGCGTGGCCCGGGCCATCCTGTCGGTCTCGGATAAGCGCGGGATCGTCGAGCTCGCCCGTGGCCTGGACGAGCTCGGGGTGGAGATCGTCTCCACCGGAGGGACCGCGCACGCCATCGAGGGCGCCGGGATCCCCGTCCGGGCGGTCAGCGACCTGACCGGGTTCCCCGAGATCATGGACGGGCGGATCAAGACGCTGCATCCGAAGGTCTACGCCGGTGTCCTGGCCATCCGCGACGACCCCGAGCACCTCGAGGCGGCAGCCGTCCACGACGTCGAGTGGGTCGATCTGATCTGCGTCAACCTGTATCCGTTCGAGCGCACTGCCGCCCAGCGCGGGGTCTCGGAGGGCGAGGCGATCGAGGACATCGACATCGGCGGTCCGACGATGATCCGCGCTGCCGCGAAGAACTTCGCCTTCTGCGCTGCCGTGACCTCGCCGGAGAGCTATGACGCGGTGCTTGACGAGCTGCGCGAGTCCGATCGCCGCCTGTCGCTCTCGACACGCGAGAGCCTGGCGGCCGAGGCCTTTGCCTACACGGCGCGCTACGACGCCGCCATCGCCCGCTGGTTCCAGGAGAAGACCGACGACCCGTTCCCCCCGGTATACGTGCGCGCCTTCGAGAAGGTGCTGGACCTGTCCTACGGCGAGAACCCCCATCAGCGCGCCGCCTACTACGGGCAGATCGGCGCCCGGCGGCACATGCTCTCCCAGATCGTCCAGCACCAGGGCAAGGGGCTCTCGTACAACAACCTGCTCGACCTCAACGCTGCCCGGCTGCTGATCGAGGAGTTCTCCGAGCCGGCCTGCGCGATCATCAAGCACAACACCCCGTGCGGGATGGCCGTGGCCGACACGATCGCGGACGCCTACCGCCGCGCCTTCGCCGCCGACCCGATGAGCGCCTACGGCGGCGTCATCGCGCTCAACCGCAACGTCGACGAGGAGACGGCACGGGCGCTGGTCCAGCAGTTCCTCGAGGTGCTGATCGCGCCGGGCTACGACGACGCCGCTTGCGAGCTTCTGGCCACCAAGGAGAGCCTGCGTCTGCTGGAGGATCATGAGCGTCGGCGAGCGGGGGTCGAGGACCACGATCTGCGCCGGGTCATCGGCGGGCTGCTGGTGCAGCAGCGCGATGCCGCCGTCGAGGAGCGCGACCAGATGCGGGTGGTCACCCGCCGCGCGCCCGAGGAGGCCGAGTGGCGCGACCTGCTCTTTGCCTGGCGCGTGTGCAAGCACGTGCGCTCCAACGCGATAGTCCTGGCCCGCGACGGCGTGACCACCGGCATCGGCGCCGGGCAGATGAGCCGCGTGGACTCGGTCCGGTTGGCGGTGGAGAAGGGCAAGGGGACCGGCACCGAGGGGGCCGCCATGGCCTCCGACGCGTTCTTCCCGTTCCCCGACGGCCCCGAGGCCGGGTTCGCGGCCGGCGTCACCGCCATCGTGCAGCCCGGCGGGTCAAAGCGTGACGACGAGGTGATCGAGGCAGCAGACCGGGTTGGCGCCGCGATGGTCTTCACCGCCCGGCGGCACTTCCGCCACTGATGCCGCCCGCCGCGGCAGGGGCCCTAGCCTTCGTAGGAACACTCAGACGCGGTCGAGTGGGCCCTCCCCAGCGTGGCGCTTAGCCGAGCGGAGCAGAGAGCAGCGCGGATTGGGGATGGCGCGCGATCAGCCGAGCGAGCCGCGGGGGGCGAGCCAGCGGACGTGCTGGCCGGTGATCGCCGCGATGCGGTCGTAGTCCTCGTCGTAGTGCAAGACCGCGACGCCAGTTGCCTCGGCTGCGGCGGCGATCAGCAGATCGGGATGTCGGACGGCGCGATGATGCATCCCGCCCTGCTGGGCGAGCTGCTCGTAGACCTCAAGCGCTCGCCACCATTGCTCGTTGCCGATCGGGCAGTTCGCAAGCGCGTCGAGCTCGCCCCGCAAAGCCCCAAACTCGCCCGCGTTCCGGGCGCTATAGAGCAACTCCAGCCGCACCATGTCGCAGGTCGCCAATTCCCCTTCGATGACCGCGTCGTCGAAGATGCGTCGAAGCTCACCCCCGACCGCGCGTGTCCACGCCCACGCACTGGTATCGGCCAGCTCCACCTACACGAACTTCGGCGGACGGCGCATATCCTCAAGTGCACTCGGCGTGAGATCCGCGAAGTCGCGCTCGGCGAGCTGCTCACGCGCCGCTCGCCCGACGACCTCGCGTAGAGCGGCGTGCACGGTGTCGGTGGTGCGGGCAGTGCCCAGTACGGCGCCGGCCGCCTCCACGAGCTGCTTGTCGAGGTTGATGTTCGTGCGCCTGATCGTGGCTCTGCTCACACTCAAAACATACACCTAGTGCCGCAGCAGCGATACACATCTGTCGCCCGCGGTGGCCGGCGTTCGGTGCCACTCGCTTCGGATGCGGCGCCGCCCTTCGATGACCCTGCGCGGGGCCTGGTCTGTCGGGACGCTGCTCTACGGTGCGCCTCAATCGATCAAAGCGGAGACTGGAGGCTTCGGAATGGGTGGAGCATCGAACGGGCCACAGGCTGCTACCCCGGGTGCGGCGGCGGTCCAAGTGAAGCTCAGCTTGCGCGGCGCGTCCAAGCCGCCGGTGTGGAGGCGTTTGCTTATCCCGGCCGCCATGCGCCTCGATCAGTTCCACGTTGTGATTCAGGCAGCCATGGGATGGACCGACAGCCACATGCACGCCTTCTCCACGGACTCCGGCGACTATGGGATCCCAGATCCCGAGCTCGAGTTCCGCGACGAACGCAAGGCACGCCTCGAGCAATTCCTCGGCGCGCCGGGCGACCGGATTCGTTACACGTACGACTTCGGCGACGACTGGGACCACGACATCGTCGTCGAGGAAGTCCTGCACCCGGAACCGGGCGCCCGGATTCCGGTTTGCCTCGCAGGGAAGGGCACCTGCCCGCCTGAGGATTGCGGCGGCGTGTGGGGATACGCGGATCTGCGGGAGGCTCTGGCCAACTCCGCACACGACGATCACGACGCCATGCTGGAATGGCTCGGCCTCGAAAGCGTCGCGGACTTCGACCCCGCGGCCTTCGATATCGCCGAGGCTAACGACGCACTCGACGTGATCGCCCTGCCGCGACGCTGACCCTGACGACTGCCGGGCGGGCCGGTCGCAGGGGCGGAAGATGGGCCAGGTGAGCCGACGCCGTGGAGCCAGACCAGGCCTTGGTCAACGCCGACGGCGGGGTCAAGCGCACCAACGGTCGGCCGCGGCGTGTGGAGCACGTCCTCTCCAGCCGCCGCTCGGCCCATCCAGTCGGCCGAAGTTGCCCCGGGGGCGTTGGAGCCGACGATCGTCGGCTCGCCGTCAATGCAGTGGGCCGGGCGGGGCTCGAACCCGCGCACGACGCATTAAAAGTGCGCTGCTCTACCAGCTGAGCTACCGGCCCGCCTCGGCACTCTAAAGGCGGCTGCGGTCTCGGGCCCTGGTTCGGTCCGACGCGCCTAGACTCCTCTTGGGCCCCCATGGTGTAGCGGTCAGCACGCAGGCCTTTCACGCCTGTAGCGGGGGTTCGATTCCCCCTGGGGGTATCGCCTCGTCTTCTTGTCCCCCTGATGCCGGCTACCGTGCCGTTGGGATGGGCAAGCGCAGCCGACAGCGGGCCGACTCAACAGATCCCTCCGCGGACGCCGGCGCGACGGCGACGCCATCCGCTGTCGCCACCGACGCCCCGCCCCCGAGCACCGACCCGACCAGTCCGGGACCCGCCGGGCCGCCTGGTTCGGTCGCCGACCCACCGGTCGCTGATGAGCGCGAGCCGGGCCCGCACGGGATCCCGCCCGACCCGATGTACGCGGACCAGCTCGTCGACGACGTGGCCCGGCTCAACGCCCTCTACCACTTCTACCGCGACGCCGCCATGCTCGCCCGCCCGCCACTCGCCGAGGACTGGTACGCCAGCCGCGAGCGGCCGCGGATCGCCGAGGTCGAGGCGCTGTTCGGCTCGTGGGAGGACCTCCATGTCGCGGCGGGGATCGAAGACAGCGCCGTTGTCGCGCTCGGTCGGGCCGAGCAGGCGAGGGCGGAGGCATGGGAGGAGCGTGAGCGCGAGCAGCGCCGGCGCCAGCAGGGTCTGGAGCGCGACGCTCAGCGCATGCCCGAGCTGCGCCGCCAGCTCGACCGGGCCAAGCAGGCTCGCGAGGAGGCCGACGGAGCCCTGCGCGATGCCCGGGCGGACGCCGCTCTGGCCCGGGCCGAGGCCGACCGGGCGGGCAGCGAGGCCGAGCGTCAGCGGGACCGGGCCGCGCGCGCTGATCGCGCCGCCGTCGACGCTGCGGCGGGGCCCGGAGGTGCCGGCGACGAGCAACCGCCGGAGTGGCTGGCCGAGTACGAGCGTCTGGCGGCGGAGGTCGAGACCCTGCACGCGGACCGCGACGGGCTCGCCGCCCAGCTCGATGGAGCCCAGCGCGCCGTGGAGATCGAGCGTGACAAGGTCCAGGGACTGGCCCGCGCCCTGAGCGACACCGACGTCGGGGATGGTGAGGCCGACCCGGGGCCCGGGAGCGCCGAGGCGATGACCCCGCGCACGGTGCGCGCTGCCGTCGAGATCGCCGCGCGCGAGTGCCGGGCGCTGAGCTTTGCGCCGCGCGCCCGCAGCTCGGCCGACGACTGCCCCTTCCGCCGGCCGGCGGACATCCTGGAGGCCCTTCGGCGCCTGGACAAGCTGGCCGAGGGCTACCGGCAGCCGGGTGGTCTGGGCCGGTCGCTGCCCCAGGCCGCTGCCGACCTCGGGCTGAGCTGGCGCTCCGACGTCTCCGAGCTGGCGCGCTCGCGCAATCCGGACCTCTACTCCTTCACCGTCCAGAGCCGGCGCCTGGCTCTCGGCCCGCACCTGGCCATCGGCTCGGGGTCGGGAGCCCAGTTCGTGGCCCGGATCTACTTCGCCCTGCACGAGGGCGACGACGACCTTCCGCGGGGCATCTACGTCGGCCACGTCGGGCGACACCTGCCCGACACGACGACCTGAGCTGGCGTCGAGTCCGCCGCGGCGAGCGGGGCCGGTCTCCCGCCGGCGTCGAGTCCGTCGCCGCGAGCGGGGCCCGGACTCCCGGGTGGCTGAATAGACCTTTGCGCAGGAAATCTGGAATGCCTAGGGTTTGCCGTGCGATCCGCTGCGCCGTGCCGGGCGCAGTCTGCAGCCTCCCCACGAGTCGGCTCCTCTTCGTCGGTGGCGTCCTGGAGCAGCGGTGACGGGCGCCTGGGTGGAACGTGCGCGTTCTGAGGAGAGCCGTTCGCACCGGCGCTGGCGGTGCTCGTCGACGGATCTGGCGGTATGCCCACGGTCACGCGGTCACGGCCGGCTTCCTTTGATTTGTAGAGGCCGTTGTCGGCAATGTGCATGATCTCAGCGAGGCTGTGCGCTCCGCTTGAGTCGTAGACGCCGAAGCTTGCCGTGAAGCGCGGGTGATCGCCGGCATGGGCAGCGGCCAGCTTCTCGCGGATACGGTCGAGGATCGTTACTGCCTCGTGGCGCTGGAGCTCGGGTAGCACGATCACGAACTCCTCCCCGCCCCAGCGGGCCAAGATGTCTTCCTCGCGCAGGGCGTCCTGGGCCACCTGCGCGAACAGCCGCAGGGCGCGGTCTCCGGCTTCGTGGCCGTGGGTGTCGTTGACGATCTTGAAGTGATCGAGGTCGGCGATGGCGAGCGCGAACAAGCCCCCCCGGCTGGTCATCCTCCGCACCTGGTTCTCGATCGTACGCCGGTTGACCAGCCCGGTGAGACCGTCCGTCGTTGCCTGCAACTGCGTCTTCTCGAAAGCTCGCACCGTCCCGATCCTGGCGCCAGCCTGGTTGGCGAGCGTCGTGAGCTGCGCGACCTGCTCGTTGCCGGGCGGTCGACCCTCGGGACCGGTGGCGTGAAGCACTCCGAGGGCCCGGCCCATGAAGCTGACCGGCAAGCAGACTGCTGAGCACGGACCACCAGGGCGCCCGCGGAGCTTGGGACAGGCGTTGAGAGCCTCACTCGACTCGAACGCCACAGGCTGGCCGCGCCGAACGGCCACGCATGAGAACGGTGACTGCACCGGGCAGCCGGGAGCGCCGGCTACTGGGCTCGCAGCCGCGGGTTCGAGGTGGTCGCGGCTCGAGTCAGAGAGCAGCAGCTCCATCGGCGCAGCGGTGGAGATCTCGATCATCGCTCGCTCGATGACCTCGTAGGCGGTCTGCTCCTCGTCGGCCATCTCCAGCGCCTCGACCAGCTGGCTGCCGAAGGTGTCGCGCTGTGTTTGCATCATGAGCTCGTGCTCGAGACGCACCCGCTCGGTTACGTCGCGGGCGTTGATCACCACGCCACGTAGATTGCTGTCATGGCGCAGGTCGTTCAGGTGCGCTTCGAGGTGTCGCCATTCGTGGGACGCGTTGCGCATGCGCAGCATCATCGAGCTTGGCTTCCCAGTGCGCTTCGCCTCCTCGACCGCGGGACGATCTTCCTCGTGCACGAACTGCGCGAAGCGGTCGCCGAGAAGCTCGCTCTCGGAGCGGCCGACCATCTTTGCCAATGAGAGGCTTGCGTATCGGCAACCTCCCTCCCCGAGGACCAGGACGAGGTCGCTCGACGATGTCACGAGGCTTCGGAAGTGCGCGCTCTGGCGGCGTATCGCGGCGGCCAGAGCCCATGCGAGCAGCAGCGAGGCGAGCAGGCCACCCAACCCGAGCGCCACCTGCATGAGGATCAGGTTGTTGATCTTGTCGTCGGCCTGCATCGCGATCGTCCGCGAGGTGTTGAGCGCCACGACGGACGTGAGCGCCCCGAGCGTCCGCAGCCGCTGCAGCGGATTCAGGTTCTGGACGCGCTCACCGCCGGTGACGGGCACCTTGTCCAGCGGCCGGTGGGCGAGCAGGGCGCTTCCGAATGCGCCGAGGTCATCCACCAGACGCCCCTCCTCTTCGAGCTGATGGCGCAGCACGGCACCGCTCGCCGGCGCGAGCTTCGCGGCGTCGTCGTCGCCGTTGACCGCCGGGGCGGTGCCGCCGTCCAGCAGTGCGTGCGCGCTGTCGGCGAGGAGCGAGGCGGTAAGGGCGGGGTCGGCCTTCTCCCCGGCACGCACCAGCAGCACCTCGTTGACAAAGAGCTCGGCCAGGGTCCGCTGCCGGCCGGCCACCTCGACGACGGTGGCCTGGTTCTGTGAGCGCTTCGTCGCGCTGATCGACAGGGCCACGCTCAACATCGAGATCAGTGCGAACGTCAGGAAGATCCCGACGACCGTCTTGCGTCCACCGGCCGAGAACGGCCGAAAACGATGCATTGTGGTCACGACTTGATCGCGAGAACGGTGTACATCCCGCCCATGTAGTGGCCTTCCATGTTGCAGAAGAGCACGTAGCGCCCGGGCGTCAGGTGCAGCAGTAGAGAACGTACCCCGCCGGGCTCCCCGGGCGGCAAGGACCCCAGCTCGTCACGCTGCAGCGCCTCCTCGTTGACGCTGACGCCGTCGGAGCGAAGGGGCAGCCCACCCCGGCGCTCGCGCACGACGATCAACTCGTGCTGAGCCGGACCCTCGTTGTGAACCCTCAACAGGACATCCCCCGAAGAAACGCTCGCGACGGGTGAGATCGTGAAATCTCGCTCGCTGACACTCACAACGGTCCCCCGGGGAACCTTGGCCCCGCCACCGCATCCAACCAGCACAGCGACGGCGGATACCACCACGGTGCGCGACACGACCGCGCCCCCGCGCAGCCGGACCCAACCGAACCCATGTCGGCGCTCCATGATCCTCTTATCGGCATCGGGCGGAGGAAGCTGAGCAGGGCCGCGCCTTGTTCGGCATGGGCTGGGGCTGGCGCCAGGCTTAGGTGCGGGCGGGGCGCCAGCCCGGCAGCCACGTTGCGTTGCACAGCGCCGGAACGTTGGCGTCGCTGTTGAACACCGGGGCCATGACGCTGCGCGGCGCGGGACTGTGCTTGTAACCGAGCAGATGACCCGTTTCATGGATCACCGTGAGGCAGAACATGCCCCAGTCGCTTTCCATGTCCTTCCGCGTCGCCCACTGCCAGTGGGCGAGGGTGATGGTGCAGTTGGTATAGGTGCTCGCCGGCGCGTCGAGGTTGTCTGCGCCCAGCGAGGAGTCGAAGGTGACCCAGCCGTCGGTGCTGGGATCAAGACCGGGCGCGAGCGGGCTGTTGGCGACGATCCTGACACCCCCTTCGCACGGCACGGCATGCCAGTAGCGCGCGGCGATGGCAGCGGCGGCGGTGACCGGATCGCGGCTTTGCAGCGAGCCGTGCGCGAAGGCGCCGGCATGGCGATGCTGGCGGGCGCGATGGGTGCTCGACGTCGGCGAGATCGACGAGGGGGGCGAGATCGGCGAGCGGGGCGCGCTGTCGACGGAGGTCGGCACGAGCAGCGCAGCGGCGAGGAGGGGGAGGGTCAGCAGGCGGGTCATGTCCACAGCCTGCGGCACGGGACCGCCTCTTTCGTCCCCTGCGGCGGGGGATCTTCGGCGGGACCGGGGGACAGCGGCGGGTGAGCCCGGGCTCACCCTGGGGGCGGGTCCTGCCGATGAAGGAGGTGCGCCGCCCCACGCGCCGAGCCAAGTGCACACTTCCCTGCCGATCACTGTTGCCGTCGTCCATCTCGAGGACCTTCTCGCCCGCGGCCTGCGGGGAGTCATCGAAAGCGACGTGAGCCTGGAGATCGTCGCCGACGACGTCGAGCACGAGCGCGTCGGGGTGATCCTGCGCGCCCACCGCCCGCGCGTGGCCATCCTCGACATCGACGCCCTGCCAAACCTCGCGGAGGTCCGTCAGCTCAGCCGCCAGCATCCGGACACCAGGCTCGTGCTGCTCGCCACCCATCCCACTGCGGCCGAGTGCGCCCAGCTGCTGGCCTTCGGCGCCAGCGCCTGTCTGGGCAAGGGCACCCAGGCGCGCGACGTGTTGAGTGCGATCCACCTCGCCTCACGTGGGCTTCAGCTCATCCCCCAGGGCAGCCGCGACGCCGGTGCCCGAACGTCCCCCGGATGGCAGCTGCTCACGCAGCGCGAAGCCGACGTGCTCCCGATGCTCCAGCAGGGCAGCTCGAACGCACAGATCGCCCTCGCCCTGCACGTCGGCGTGGAGACGGTCCGCACCCACGCGCGCAACATCTACCGCAAGCTGGGCGTCTCCTCGCGCCGTGAGCTGTCGGCGCTGCCGCCCCGAGCTCCGGCGCACGACGCCGATCGCCCGACCTCGCTGCCGCCGCACCGGTAGATCACGCCCACGGGCGTCAGGCAGCGGCGCCCGGGCTCGTCTCGGCTGCTGAGAGGCTCATCGCCCGGTGGGAACGCGGGTCGACCGGGCCCTCGCAGGGCAATCCGCAATTCGTCCAGCTGGCAGCGGGTCGCTGATCAACGCGCCCGGCGGTGACGTCATAGAGATTAGGTCGCAGGAGACCGGGGATCGATCCCCGCCCCCACGGGTGTCTTCAGGCCGCAATCGAGGAGTCCCAATGACGAGTATGAGGCCCCGCACACGCCAGCTCGAGTCAAAGCGTGCCACGAGACCCAGACGACCCGCCCGAGCCGGCGGCAAGCGGGCGGCTGTGGGGGTGGTCTCGGCGATCTCGCTGCTGAGCGTGCTGCCAGCCGGCAGCGCCCTGGCCGCCGACGCGCCGGTGGGCCTCGGAACTGCCCGCAGCTTCTCGGTCCTGGCCGGTTCGACGGTCACCAACACCGGCCTTACGACGATGTTCGCCGACCTCGGGCTGTCTCCGGGCTCGTCGGTGACCGGCGCTCCGATCGTCCTCGGGTCCCAGCACATCAACGACGCCGTGGCAGGAGACGCCCAGAACAGCTTGACCACCGCCTACAACGATGCCGCCGGACGGCCAAGCGCCAACTCGGCCGGCACCGACCTCAGCGGGCAGAGCTTCACGCCGGGCGTCTATGACGCCTCATCCTCACTGCTGTTCTCGGCGGGCGACGTCACGCTCAATGCCCAGGGTGACCCCAACGCGGTGTTCATCTTCAAGGTCGGCAGCTCGATCACCACAGGCTCGGCGACCAGGGTCCTGTTCGTCAACGGAGCCCAGCCCTGCAACGTCTTCTGGCAGGTCGGCGCCTCCGTCACGCTGGGGACCAACTCGACATTCGCCGGGACCGTCATGGCGTTGACCACGATAACTGCCCAGACCGGCGCCAAGCTCGACGGCCGGCTCTTGGCGCGAAACGGCGCGGTGAACCTGGACACGAACACGATCACCACCTCGGCGTGCCAGACGGGCACCGGCGGCACCGGCGGCACCGGCGGCACCGGCGGCACCGGCGGCACCGGCACCGGCACCGGCGGCAGCACAGGCACCGGCGGCACGCCGGGTACAGGCACCGGCGGCACGCCGGGCACCGGCGGCACCGGCGGCACCGGCACGGGCGGCACGCCGGGTACAGGCACCGGCGGCACGCCGGGCTCCACGACCGGTCAGCCGATCGGATCGAGGAACACGACCAGCAAGAGCCGCAGGGCCCGCCAGCGCGCCTTGCGCCTCGCCCGACAACGCGCCCGACGTCTCCGGCTCGCCCGGCAGCGCGCCCGACGCATCACCCAGCAGCGCGTATCGCACCGCTCGCCCGCGCGGCCGCCGACCTCACAGAACCGGCGTGGGTTCACCGGCTGACCTGGCCCGGCGAGTCGGCATGACCACCATGCGCCAGCGCACATCTCGGACCGGCGCACCGCGCCGGTCCGAGATGCTTCGCCGGCTTCACACCAAGCTGGCCTGCGGGCTTGTCATGCTGGCGTGCGCGTTGAGCGCTCTGCCGGCCGTCTCGACCGCCGCCGCCGCCAACACGTCGGACCGCGTCAGCGCCACCCAGGAGCTCGCCGTCCTGCTCCACGACCACCGCGCGCACCGCTCGCCCCGGACGGGCGCGTCGCTGGTGGCCTCCGTGCCCGCGCAGCGGCCCATCACCGGCGAACAGACCACGCTCCCGGTCATCGGACAAGCAACCAGCCACGGCGGGACGCGCTGGCTGAAAGTGATGCTTCCCGGGCGCCCGAATGGCCTCAGCGGCTGGATCGTCAAGAACGGCACGCGTGAGCTCGTCACCGACTGGCACATCGTCGTGAACACGTCGACCCGGCTCATGTGGATCTACCGCCACGGGCGCCTGGCGAGACGCTTCCAAGTCGTGGTGGGCAAGCCCTCGACGCCGACCCCGACCGGCCAGTTCTTCATCGAGGAGACCGAGAAGATGCCGGACACCGAGGCGGGCGGCCCGTTTGCCCTCGCGCTCAGCGCACGCTCCAACGTGCTGCAAGAATTCTCCGGCGGACCGGGGCAGATCGCGATCCACGGACGCAACAACCTCGGCGGCGCCTTGGGCAGCGCGGTCTCCCACGGCTGCATGCGGCTTGACACCGCCGCCATCAGCTACCTGGCGGCCCGCCTGGGGCCCGGCGTACCGGTAACCATCCACAGATAGCGTCCGTCACAGCCGCGCGAGGCGGCGTACGCCAGCGACGAGGTGACCGCCCCGCGCACGGTGCTGGCCGCCGTCGAGATCGCCGCGCGCGAGAGTCGCGCGCTGAGCTTCGCACCGCGCGCCCACAGATCGGCCGAGGACTGTCCCTTCCGCCGTCCGGCGGACATTCAGCAGGCCGGCCGACACCTGCCCGACACGGCGACCTGAGCTGAGCTGGCGCCGAGTCCGTTCCCCCGGCGGAGCCGAACGGAGCAGGCAACCAATGGGGGGAGCAGGATTCGAACCTGCGTAGGCAGAGCCAACGGGTTTACAGCCCGTCTCCTTTAACCACTCGGACATCCCCCCGGAGGCGGCGGCCGATTGTAGAGCCGCCTTCCCCGCTGGGCTGGGCTGAAGAAGGGGTCGCAGTTAGGCGGAGTCGGTGAGCGGCCGGGGGCCGATGCGCCGTGGGGACCGGGTGTTCAGTCCATTGATGATCTCGCTCAGGGCGGCGATCTCGGCGTCGAGCGCGCCTTGCCCCGCCCGGGTGGCGGTCAGCCAGGTGCGGACGCGGCGGCCCTCGAGCACCTTCTCGACGCGCACGTAGCCCGCGTGCTCGAGCCGGCTGATGTTGCGCGAGAGGTTGCCGTCGGTGAGCTCGAGCGTGTCGCGTAGGTAGGCAAAGTCGGCCCGGCCGCTCTCGCAGAGCACGGCGAGGATGCCCAGCCGCGTGCGCTGGTGCACGGCGTCGTCGAGCCGGCGGCTCGGATGGGTCACACGCGTCCCCCGGCGGCGCGCAGGCCGGCGCCGGCGACCACCAGGGCGGCCCCGAAGGTCAGCTCGATGATCCACGGCGGCTGGCCGGCCCCGGCGAGAACGGTGGCCAGCGCGACACCCGGGGCGACCGCGAGCGGCGCCACGAGGCTGCGTTGCGGCCAGCCGAGGACGACGTAGCCGGTGAGGACGATGGCCATGGGCGCCAGTAGGCCCGCGGCCGGGCTGCCCAGCTGTCCCCCGGCGACGCCGCCGGCCACGCAGCCGGTGAACATCGCCGCGGCGATCAGCCAGGTCCGCCGGCCGCGCCCGGTCACGCCGCGGCGGTCGGCACGGCGCTGGTAGTGGCGGCGCGTGAGGAGCATCCCAGCGCTGCCGGCCACGATCCACAGCGGGAGCAGGGCGGCGGTGCCGGCGGCAGCGACCAGTGGGGCACTGAGCATGGTCAGCGCCCCGAGGCATGCCATCGGGAACCACGGCGTTCCCAGCGAGCGGCGGGTGCGCCGTCGCAGCCGCGCGACGTCGTCGAGGGACTCGGTGGCCTGTCGCGCGGACGCGTCCAGGGGATCGGCCAGTACAGGCGGATCGGCCAAGATAGGCGTTACTTTACGATACAAAGCACTTTCCCATAGCATCCACCAAGGCCGCGGTTGCGCCGACGGCTGTCCACGACAAGGAGGCGCCCACATGCACGTTGAGGATAAGGATCTGGTGCCCACGCTCTCCCAGCAGACCGAGGGGGCGCCGCTGGCCGCCGCCGTCTACGCCAGGATCCAGACTGCGCTCGGCCCGGCCCGCTGGCTCGGACCACTGGGCAACTACCTCGTCGCCCGCCCCGCGGCTCGCGTCGCCGCCCACCGGGATGCGGGGCGGACCGACATTCCCCTGGACGCCGCCGTCGTCCTGGGCATCGCCGCCGAGGACCTGCACGTGTGGTCCGCCGACCCGATGCTCAGCCAGGTACACGACCACCTCGGCAGCGTCTCGCTGGAGCGCATCGCCGATATCCGCGCCGAGACCGGCAAGAGCTGGTGGCCACTGACCATCGCCCTGGCCGACGGCGAGTCGCTCGAGCTGCAGGCCCGCGGCGACGTGCGAAGCCTGGTGTCCGCCTTCGAGCAGCACCGCGACCGCACGGGGACCTGAGCGCCGAGTGACGGGAGCGACGGCGCTCTGCGCGATTGGTGGTGGATTGGTGGCGCGCCCCGATCCCTACAGTCATCGGCATGACGCAGAGCTCGGGAACGGTGCTGCGCACCGACGTGCAGGCCTCCGTGCCGGCGCGGCGGGTATCGCTCTCACGGGTTGGGCTGACGGGCGTCACCAAGGTAATCCGGATCACCGGGGTGGGCCGCGAGCAGCTCTACCTCGCGCGGATTGAGTGCGACGTGGACCTCGGGCCGGAGCAGAAGGGTGCCCACATGTCGCGCTTCGAGGAGGTCGTCAACGAGGCGATCGGCGAGGTCGTGCTCGGCGAGGCGACCCTGCGCGCCGAGACCCTGGCCGAGCACATCGCCGTGCTCATCCGCGAGCGCCAGGGGGCCCGGCGAGCGGAGGTGACCATCCACGCCACCTACCCGGAGCAGAGGCCGGCACCGGTCTCGGGGATCCTGACCCAGGAGATCTATGAGCTGCACGGCTCGGCGGTCGCCTCGGCCGCGGGTACCCGGCGCTTGGTCGGGGTCAGCGCGCAGGGGATCACCGCGTGCCCGTGTGCCCAGGGCCTGGTAGAGGCCGGCGCACGCGAGCGGCTCGGCGCTGAGGGCTTCTCCGACGACGAGGTCGAGCGCGTCCTGGCCGCGGTGCCGGTGGCCACTCACAACCAGCGCGGGGTGGGCACCTTGCTCGTCGGTTGTCCCGAGGGGTGCGACGAGCCCATCGACGCCGGCGCGCTGCTGGCCATCGTTGAGGACTCGATGTCCTCGGAGATCTATGAGCTGATGAAGCGCTCGGACGAGGCGGCCGTCGTCGAGAAGGCCCACCGGCGCCCCCGCTTCGTCGAGGACTGCGTGCGCGAGATGATCGGCGGCGTCGTCGAGCGCCTGTCGAGCCTCCCCGACGACAGCATCGTCTCCGCCCGCCAGGAGAACCTGGAGACCATCCACCAGCACAACGTCATCGCTGAGCGCTTCGGCCTGCTCGGCGAGCTGCGCAGCGAGCTTCGCGACGGTCGCCACAGCTCCAGCCACCTGAGCGTGCGCTCCTGGCTGGACGGCGCCCGCGGCTGACCGCACGCCCGCGGCTGACCGCTACGCGACGAGTCGCTCGGTTTCGGCGCCGGCGCCGCGCCGCACGGAGCGCCGCGCCGGCCGGGTCAGGCGGTTGGTGCGGCCGAGGTCTGGCGTCGCCGGGCGCGCTCGAGGCGCCGGCGCAGTCCGAACGCGTAGTCCGCACCCGAGAGAACGGTGACCGCGACCGACACGTCGACCAGAACCGTGATCCACGCGGGATGACCCCTGACGGCGATGAGGGCCATGACCATCGCCACCTGGGTCACCGTCTTGGCCTTGCCGAATGCGCCCGCCCCCATGACCACGCCGGCCTGGGCGGCGGCCATGCGCATCGCCGTGACGCAGAACTCGCGCGCGACGATGACCATGGCCACCCACGCGGCGACGCGTCCCAGCGAGACGAGCGCCATCAGCGCGGCGATGATCAGCAGCTTGTCGGCCAGCGGGTCCATCAGCTTGCCGAAGGTGGTTATTGAGTCGCGCGCGCGCGCCAGGCGGCCGTCGACCATGTCGGTCACCGAGGCGACCGCGAAGACCACCGCGGCCAGCGTGTCACCGTGGGGGCTGCCGTCGAGCAGCGCGACGACCACGACCGGCACGAGCAGGATCCGAGCGACGGTGAGGAGATTGGGGATGGTGAGCGGGAACACGGGCCGGCGCCGACTCTACCCACCAACGGGCAGCCAGGAGCCAGCCTGGGATGGCTCGAGAATGCCCTACTGCTGGGAGCAGATGCGGTGCAGCGCCTGGTCCAGCGAGGCGTCGGTCGGCACGTAGCCGCCGTACTCGGCGTCCAGCGAGGTGACCAGGTCGCCCACCGTCGCGCCGGGGCAGGAGCCCCGGTGCCCGCCGAGCCAGTCGCCGACCGCGGCTCGCTTCTGGGTGGGAGTCTGGGCGCGCCATGTCGCGGCGGCCGAACCCTCCGGGGCGTTGGCGCCGGTGGCCGGGGTGGCGCCCCCGGTCTCCTGACCGGAGGCCGGGTTGGCGCCTCCGGTGCCCGAGCCGGAGCCTGCGGTGCCCGAGCCGGAGCCTGCGGTGCCCGAGCCGGAGCCTGCGGTGCCCGAGCCGGAGCCTGCGGTGCCCGAGCCGGAGCCTCGGGTGCCCGTGCCGCTGCTTCCCGAGCCGCTGGCGCCGGTCGCGGCGCCGCCGGATGAGTCCGCGGATCCGGATCCGTTCGAGCGTGGGGTCCCGTCCCCGCTCGACGTCCCGGCCGAGCCCCGGCCCGAGGCCGACCCGCCGGCCGGCGCACCGTCAGCCTGGCCTGAGCGCTGTCCCTGGGCGCTCGGGCCGGTCTGGGCGCCGGAGGTCGCAGTCCCGGAGGACCCCGCACCCGCGGGGTCGCCGGGCGTTGGCGCCGGCATGCCTGGGGCGGTGGTCACCGAGGCGGGCTGGCCGGCCGACGACCCGCAGCCCGTCGCGACGCCCGCCAGGGCCAGCGCGACGCCGGCGAGGGCCCCGAGGGGGCGAGCGCGAGACAGGCGGCGGAGCAGGCCGCCGAGGCGGCGACGGCGGCGGGCGGTGCGACGGGGCATCGGGCGCTTTAGTTCGCCACGGCACGCCGCACTCCTGCTCGGGACGCCCGGGCGGCGATGTGCAAGGCTTGGTCGGTGCCCCTCGTCCCCATGGTCATCGAGCGCACCGCGCGCGGCGAGCGCGAGTACGACCTGTTCTCGCGGCTGCTCAACGAGCGGATCGTGTTCCTGGGGTCGGCCGTCGACGACCAGCTGGCCAACCTGATCGTGGCCCAGCTGCTGCACCTGGAGTCCTCCGACCCCGAGAAGGACATCTCGCTCTACATCAACTCGCCGGGCGGGTCGATCTATGCGGGGCTGGCGGTCTACGACACCATGCAGTTCATCAAGCCCGACGTGCAGACGATCTGCTTCGGGATGGCGATGTCGATGGGGTCGTTGCTGCTGTGCGGAGGCGCGAAGGGCAAGCGCCTGGCGCTCCCAAATGCGCGGGTGTTGATCCATCAGCCCTCGGCCGGGTTCGAAGGGCAGTCCTCGGACATCGAGATCCACGCCCGCGAGATCCTCGAGACCCGGGGTCGGATCGATCGGATCTACGCCAAGCACTGCGGTCAGAGCGTCGAGCAGGTCCACTCCGACATGGAGCGCGACCGCTTCTTCAAGGCCGACGAAGCCGTCGAGTACGGCCTCATCGACCGGCTGATCACCAGCCACTGACCCTCCCGAGGCGGTCGGGGCGGGGGATCCGCCGGGCGGCCGCCCGGGCAACCCGCCCGGCGGCGGGCGGCGCTCAGGCCACCGGGTGCTCGATCGCCCCCAGGCCCTCGATCTCGATGCGCACGCGGTCTCCCGAGCCCAGGAAGCGAGGGGGCTCCATGCCCATCCCGACCCCGCTCGGGGTCCCGGTCAGGACGAGATCCCCCGGTGCCAGCGTGCAGGTCGCGCCGATGAAGGCCAGCAGCTCGGTCACGCCGAAGATGAGTTGGTCGGTGTTGGAGTCCTGGCGCAACTCCCCGTTGACCCAGGTGCGCAGGCGCAGCCGGTGCGGGTCGGCCACCTCGTCGGCGGTGGTCACCCACGGGCCGAACGGGCAGAAGGTGTCGGCGCCCTTGGCCCGCGTCCACTGGGGCTCGCGCCCCTGGAGGTCGCGGGCGGAGACGTCGTCGGCGACGCAGAAGCCGCCGGCGCGACCCTCGGCGCCGACGACGACGCACAGCTCACCCTCGTAGTCCAGCCGATGGACCGCCGGCGGGCAGCGGATCGGGCCGCCTCCGGGCGCCAGGGCGCCCGGCACCTTGGTGAAGACGATGGGTTGCGCGGGCCGTTGGCCCCCCGTCTCGGCGATGTGGTCGGCGTAGTTGAGCCCGATGCCGTAGACCGCCCGCGCATCGGAAACCGGCGCGAGCAGGGTCACCGAGGCAAGCGGCCACGATCGGCCGTCCGCCGGCGTTCGGTCCTCGCTGGCCAGGCGATCGCGCACGGTCTCGCCCGGGGCGAAGGCCACGACCTGCTCACCCCTCACCTCGCCGGCCACGGGACCGTCAGCGCCGGGGGGGAGGAAGGTGGCCAGCCGCACCGCCGCGGCAGGGTAGACCATGGGCACGTGGCCGTGCCCATGCGCCCCGGCGCGCGATGATGTCGGCGTGGGCGAGCGCGAGCTCGGACTGGTCTGCTGGATCGGCCGTGCCGGCGTGGTCGAGGACGCCCAGGTCGCGCTCCGTCACCCCAGCGGACCCGATGGCGCGCAAGCCGGGCTGGACCGGGCGCGGAAGGCCGGGCTCCTGCGGCGGGTCGACCACCCCTTCTCCCCCCATCCTCCGCTCCATCTCGCCACCACGGCCGGGCTGCGCGCCTGCGGCCTGGGCCGCCTGGGTCCGGCTCAGGCGCGGGCGCCCGGACTCGCGCACGCGCTCGGCTGCGTGTGGCTGGGCCTGGAGCTCGAGGCCGAGCAGGGGGCCGCGGCGGTGCGCTACGAGCGCGAGCTGAGGGTCGGGCCGCCGGCCTGGGCGCGCGTCGGCGCCAGCGCTCCGGGCGCCAGCGCTCCGGGCGCCGGTGCCGCTGAGTCCCATCGGCCCGATCTGACCCTGGAGGTCGGCGCGCGGCGCTTTGCCGTCGAGCTCGAGCTCTCGCGCAAGGCACCCGCTCGCCTCGACGCCATTCTCGCCGCCTACGCCACATCGCCCGGGCTCGACGGTGTGCGCTACTACGCGCCCGACGCCGGCGTCGGGCGCCTTGTGGCCGCCGCGGCGCGCCGGGCCGGAGCCGACGGGCTCGTCGAGGTCGTCACCTGGGCGCCGCCGACCCGGAGGCCGGGGTGACGCGGTGGGGCACGCGACGCGAGCCCGCGGACCCGACGATGGCGTTGGGCCGGGGTCGCCGCGGCCGTCGCGTCCGGCTCGAGCTTCGCGACGCGGGAGGCTCGGAGCCGCGCCACGGCCTGCTGCTCGGGGCCACCGGCTCGGGCAAGACCACCTCGCTGCTGCGCCTGCTCGACGGTCACGTCGCCGCGGGGGCCGGAGCCCTGCTCATCGACCTCAAGGGCTCTGAGGCCGTCGCCGATCAGCTCAGCCGCGTCGCTGCCGCCCACGGCGTGCCCGCCCTGCGCTTCTCCCTGGACGGCGGAGCCCACTGGGATCCCCTGGCCCACGGATCGGCAAGCGAGCTGGCCGACAAGCTGTTCGCCACCCAGCGCTTCTCCGAGCCCCACTACGCGGCCATGTACCGCCGCTACCTGCAGGCGGTGATGCGCTGCCTGCTCGCCCGTCCGGGGGACCGCACGCTGGCTGGCGCCGTTGCCCTGCTGGCGCCCGACCGGCTGCTGGCCGCCGTGCGGACCCTGTCCTCCGGCGGCGCGCGCGAAACGCTGGAGCCCTATGTGGCCGAGCTGACCGCCGACCAACGTCGTCATCTCTCCGGGTTGGCCGACCGTCTCGCCGTGCTGTTGGAGGCGGGTCCCGGCCGCTTCTTGGTCCCCGCCGCCGGGCGCCCGGCCCTCGACCTGCACGCCGCGCTGTCCGAGGGCGCGGTCGTCTGGGCCGGCCTGGATGTCGCTCGCTATCCCGATCTCGCCCTCCTGGTCGGCGCCCTGCTCGTCGGCGACGTGCGCGCCTACTGCGGGGCGGTGGAGGCGCGCCGGCGTCCCCGACGGCCGGTGGTGGTCGCCATCGACGAGTTCGCCGCGCTGGGGGCCGATGCGGTGGGCGGCCTGTTCGCCATGGCGCGCTCGGCGGGGGTGTCGGCGCTTCTGGCCAGCCAGGAGCTGGCCGATCTGCGGCGGGTGGCGCCGTGGTTCGCCGACCAGGTGCTCGGCAACCTCTCCTGGCTGCTGGCCGGGCGCCAGAACGTCCCCGCCTCGGCCGAGCTGCTGGCCCGGGTGGCCTCCGACCGGGCCGGTGGGGTGCTCGCCCCGGCCGAGCTGGCCACCCTGGGCCCCGGCGAGGCCGTCCTCATCGAGATGCACCCTCCGCGCGCGCTCGCCCTGCGCGTCACGCCGCTGTGATCGGCGGTTCGCCGCACCCTTCAGACCACCCGCCCGGAGTCGGCGTAGACGTTGACCCGCCCGCCGCGCGCGAAGCCGGCGAGCGTCATCCCCCGATCGGCGGCCAGCGCCACGGCCAGCGAGGTCGGAGCGCCCACGCCGACAAGGACGGGGGCTCCGGCCATGGCCGCCTTCTGCACGAGCTCGAAGGAGAGCCGGCCGCTGACGCAGAGCAGCCCGGGTGCAACGGGGAGCAACCCATCGAGCAGCCGCCGGCCGAGCACCTTGTCCATGGCGTTGTGGCGGCCCACGTCCTCGCGGACCAGGAGGGGCTCGCCCGCCGGGGAGAACAGACCGGTGGCGTGCAGGCCCCCGGTGCGCGTGAACCCCGGCTGCACCAGGCGCTCGGGCAGGGCGGCCAGCAGCTCGCGCGCGACCCGCGGCCCGGGGGCGGCCGGCCGGGCCAGGGCCGCCACGTCGGCGACCGCGCCACGGCCGCACACGCCGCAGGAGGAGGTCATGTAGAAGCGCCGGCGCTCGGGGGTGCGGGCCAGGGGCCCGGCGACCTCGACAGCGTTGGCCGCCAGGTCCGCCGTCAAGCCGATCCGCGGCGGACCCTCGACCAACCCCTCCCCGAGCAGGAAGCCGGCCGCCAGCTCGTCGTCGTGACCGGGTGTGCGCATGGTCACCGCCAGCGCGTCGCCGTCAACGCGGATCTCCAGGGGCTCCTCCACGGCCACCTCGTCGTGCAGCTCGCGATGGCGCACGCTGGCGGTGGCGCCGTGGGCGTGAACGGTGGTGGGACCCATGCCGCTCAGGATGCCCGCGCGGGCCGGCGGGCTACCTCCGGCCGTAGCGGGTGGGGAAGCCGAGCAGGACGCTGACGGGGACAAGCTGGTAGCCGCGCGCCTTGAGCGTGTCGATGATCCGCGGGAGGGCGGCGAGGGTCTGGTCGCGCGGGCCGCCGCCGTCGTGCATGAGGATGACCGAGCCGCGCTGGGCCATGCCCGTCACGCGGGAGTAGATCGCGTCGGTTCCGGGCCGCGACCAGTCGCGCGGGTCGACATCCCAGATGATCGTGGCCAGGCCCAGCCCGCGGGCGACCGACACCAGGGCGGGGCTCGTCGCGCCGTAGGGCGGGCGGAACAGGCAGGGCTGATAGCCCGACGTGCGCTGGATGACGGCGCGGGTCCGGGCCAGCTGGTCCTGGGCGAACGCCCCGCCGCCTGAGACGTCTGGATGGTTGAAGGTGTGGTCGCCGATCTCGTCTCCGTCGCGCAGGATGCGCGACTCCAGGGCTCCGGTCCCGGCCACCTGCTCACCGATCTGGAAGAAGGTGGCGCGCACCCCCTCACGCTCGAGGACGTCGAGATACCGCGGGGTGTAGGTGCTCGGGCCATCGTCGAAGGAGAGGCCGACCATGCGGCTGCGGCGCGAGCCGTTGGTGAACTGACCGCCCCGGCCCGAGTCACAGCCCACCGGCCTGACGGCCAGCAGCCGGGCGAAGGCGACGCCCGCCGCGGGCAGGAGGTCGGCACAGGTGCCGGCGCTCCGGGCGCCGCAGCCGGCCCGGGACCAGTTGGTTGAAAGCTGCCAGCGCAGCAGGCCAGGGGCCAGGCCCAGGTCGCCGGCGGCGACGCGGAGGGTGAGCGAACGCGCATCGGGCCGGCGCACGGTCGCCGTCGGCAGCGGGCGCAGCCGTCCGAGCCGGCCGCGGGCGTCCAGGCGGGCGGTCGCCGCCTGGGCCCCGCCGCCCGCCGGCACCACGCACAGCTCCAGCCCGGGCCCGGGCGCGGGGTGGGTGAGGATGCGCAGGCACAGCGAGCGTCCGCCCGCGGCGGCGAGCTGGGAGGTCCGCCAGCGCCCACTGGTGCGCAGGGAGAGGACCAGGTCCTGGTCGAGCTGGCCGAAGCGGGCCGAGAGGATGTTCAGCGGGCTGGACGGCGCCTGGATCGCGCCGCGGCGCACGACGGTGCCATCGACCGAGCCCGAGGCCCCGGTCCGCGCGGAGGCCCGGTCCGGGCGTCCGACCGAGCGCAGGGCGGGGCCCAGGGCGGCCAAGACGGCGACCAGGGTGGCCGCTGCCGCGGCGGGTCGGGTCACAGGCCCGGCGTGGCGCCGCCGTTGTCCTTGGGGGCCTGGGCGGCACCCGCGGGGGGACGTGCGCCCGCGGTCGGGCTGCTGCCGCCGCTCGGACTCCGGGACGATTCTCCCGCGGTCGCGCCCGGGGGACCTGAGCCTCGCGTCGGGGCCGGCGTCAAGGTCGGCACGGGGGGCGGGGCGTGCGCGGGGACACGGCTGCCCGGCGGGTAGACGACGACGCTCTGGTCGCGCAGGAGGTTGCCGCTGTCGCCGGGAAGGCCGGGCGGAGAGCGGTACACGTCGATGTGGCGGCCGAGGATCGCGCCGCCGGTGTCGACGGCGGTGAACCAGCCATGTCCCACCGTCGCGCGGTAGGCAGCGATGTAGACCCGGCTGCCCAGCGGGATCAGCGCTGGGTCGACGGCGATGGTTCGGTAGTAGCGCAGCGGACGCGACGGGCCTGGCGCGAAGGTGATCCCCGCCGGGGGCGGCACCGCCGTCACCCCGGTGCCGTTGGCCCAGCCGCCGGCGTCGAGGGGGAAGGTGAGGCCGTGGCGGGCGTTGCTCCAGTAGCCGCCCGATCGCCACGCCGGGCTGCCACCGGCCCAGCCCTGGAGGCCGGGCGCGGTGGGGCCCAGACGATCGGTGACCCAGCCGCCGGACCCCAGGTTGTCGATGTGGTAGGAGCGGCCGTCGAGCCCGACGCCGTCGCCCTCCATGGAGACACCCGTCGCCGAGTACAGCCAGTCGACCCGATGCAGTCCCGGGAGGCCCGGGGCCGGCACCTTGCGCCCCACGAACCAGCGCTCGGGCACGGGGAAGTACTCGGTGATGGTCACGCCGTGCAGGCGGGTGGCCCGGGTCAGCGGGTGGCCCGAGGCGGAAGCGGCGGTCGCCAGGAGGGAGAAGACGGCGACCCCGGCGACCAGGCGCGACGCCATGCGGCGGCGGATCGAGTCTCCAGCGAACGCGGGCATGGGCGGCGCAGGGTAGCCCGGACGACCCGTGGGCCTCAAGGTCCGGGCGGATCCGTGCGGCGCCGCTCAGGTGAAGTTCGGGTACAGCGTCATGCCCCCGTCGACGAACAGCGTCGTCCCCGTGACGTAGTCCGCCTGCTCGGAGGCCAGCCAGGAGACGGCGGCGGCGATCTCCTCGGGTCGGCCCATCCGGCCCACGGGGATCTCGGCCTCGACCGCGGCGCGCTGCTTGGGGTCGTCGACGAGCGGCTGGTTGATCGGCGTGAGGATGGCGCCCGGAGCCACGTTGACCACGCGGATGCCGTGCGGGGCGAGCTCGTGGGCGATGGTCTCCATGAACAGCCGCATCCCTCCCTTGCTGGCGCAGTAATGGCTGAACTGGCGCCACGGGATGCGCTCGTGGACGGAGGACATGTTCACGATCGTCCCCTTGGCGTTGCTGGCCCGCAGCCCGCGAGCGGTCTCCCGTGCGCAGAGGAACGCCCCGGTGAGGTTGATGGAGATCACCCGGTTCCACTCGGCGAGGGGCATCTCGGTCAGCTCGTAGGGGTGCTCGACGCCCGCGTTGTTGACCAGCAGGTCGACCGGGCCGCCGAGCGCCTGCGCCGCGGTGGCGAACATCGTCTGCACCGGCGCCTCCTCGGACACGTCGGCCTCGACGGCAACGGCTCGGCCGCCGGCACCGGTGAACTCGGTCACCAGGGCGTCGGCCGCCTCGCGGGGCCCGATGAAGTTCACGGCCACCGCCGCCCCGTCGGCGGCCAGGCGCGTGCAGGTGGCCAGGCCGATTCCTGTCGCCCCACCGGTGACCAGGGCGCGGCGTCCGGCCAGGGGGGCGGCGTCGCTCATCGAGCGGCAGCGTAGTCCATGCCCGTGGGGGGCGTGGGGAGCGCCGGGGGGGTCCGGTCGTCGAGACCGGGCCGGCCGCCCTCACGGCAAGGGCCGCGGCAGCCGATGGCTTCGCTTGGCTGGACTCGGAGCTCGGGCGCCGGCCATCGCGTCATGCCGCCCCGCCATCCTTCCCGCCGCCGGGTCACCCGACCCCTCGTCACCGCCCTTGTGCTCGTGGCCCTCGCCGCCTGGGCGACGCCCGCCCACGCGGCCGCTAGCCTGCCCGCCGGCTGGCCCACGACGCTCTTCCTCGGCCTGGCTGATCCCGAGAACGGGGCCGGCGCGCTTGTCGCCCAGGGCGGCCTTGCCTTCCGCTACCAGTACCTCGCCGGGGGGTGAACGCCGGTCACGGTGGTCACGGTTGGACCGCGCATGGGCGACGGGGAGAGGCTCGTTTGTCCCCAACTACGTGGCCGACTCGCGGGCTCACGGGCTCATCCCCGTGTTCACCTACTACAACCTCTACCAGTCCCTGCCCGCGGGTGGCCAGGGCGATGAGCCCACCGCAGACCTGGGCAACCTGCGCAACCCGGCCACCATGGCCGCCTCCTACGCCGACCTGCGCGAGCTCTTCCAGCGCGCCGCGCAGCGGGCGGCCTGATCGTCGTCCACGTCGAGCCCGATGCCTGAGGCTACGCGCAACGCGCGGCGTGTCCATCTGGGGCACGGGCGAGGACATCGCCTACTCCAAGCCCAGCCAGGACCATCTCGACTCCCTCGCCGCCCGCTCGTCGGCATTCCTTCGCTCGCTGGGCGCGCGCTTCGACCTCGTCTTCGCCGAGTTCGCCGATCGCGACGCCGGACAGCGCCAGGTGGTCAACCACGACGGCGGTGCCAGCTTCTGGTCGGCCGCCGACTTCGCTTGCCACGCGCGCTACCTGGCCGACGTGTCGGCCGGAACCGGACGCCCGGGCCCCGCCGCGTCCGGCTGGACATCTTCGGTGTCGGGGGACGTCGTGTTGCCGCTCGCCCGGTGGTCCTCGTGCTCCGGCTGCGCTGACCGAGCCGTTCCTGGGCAATAAGATGGGCGGCCGTGATGCCCCATCTCCCGGCGCCCAGAGGCCCGATCACCGAGCGCCTCCTCACGTGCCTCGAAGGGGCGGTGCGGCCCCTGCCGGCGATGGAGGTCGACCCCGGGGGAGAGCCTTTGGTCGACGAGGACATCCAGCTGGCCCTGTACGTCTGTTACGAGCTGCACTACCGAGGCTTTGCCGGCGTGGACGAGGGCTGGGAGTGGGAGCCGTCGCTGCTTGGCCTGCGGCGCGCGCTCGAGCAGCGCTTCGAAGCCGGACTCGAGGCGGTGGTCGGACCCAGAGCCCCGAGCTCCGTCGCCGCCCGCGACATGGACCTGGCCCTGCGCGAGATCGCCGGGGCGGTCGACGGAGCCGACCTCGCCCGCCATGTCCAGCGCTCGGCGCCCGCCGAGCAGGTGCTCGAGTTCGTCATCCACCGCTCGGCCTACCAGCTCAAGGAGGCCGACCCTCACTCGTGGGCCATCCCCCGGCTCTCGGGTGAGCCGAAGGCCGCGCTGGTCGAGATCCAGGCCGACGAGTACGGAGGCGGCCGGGCCGAGCGCGCCCATGCCCACCTGTACGCCGAGGCGATGGAGGAGCTCGGACTCGACCCGACCTACGGCGCCTACCTCGACCGGATCCCGGGATCGACGCTGGTGACGGTGAACCTGATCTCGATGCTCGGTCTTCATCGCCGGCTGCGCGGGGCCCTGGTCGGTCATCTCGCCCTGTTCGAGATGACCTCGTCGGGGCCCAACCGCCGCTACGCGGAGGGCCTGCGCAGGCTCGGTTTCGGGCCCCGCGCGACGGCGTTCTTCGACGAGCACGTCGTCGCCGACGCCGTCCACGAGAACATCGCGGCCGTCTCCCTGGCCGGCGGCCTCGCGCGCCAGGACCCCAGGCTCACGGGCGACATCCTCTGGGGCGCCCGGGCCATGATGGAGATCGAGGGCAGATGGGCGGCCGGCCTGCTGGAGGCCTGGACCGGTGAACGCAGCTCGCTGCTGGCGACCCGGCGCGTGCTCGCCGGTTCGACCTGACGCGACCCTCAGGCGCTCCTACCCGGCGACCGGCCGTCCTCGAGGCCGCTCGGGGCGCGAAAGCGGATGAGCTTGTGGGTCCCGTCGCACAGGGGACGCACGCGCGACTTGCCACACCGGCAGAGGGCGACGGTGCGGCGCTCCACGACGATCTCGTCGCCGTCCTGATCCTCGAGGCGCACCGGACCGCGCACGAGCAGCGGTCCGTCTCGGTAGGCGGTGATGGTTGCCGTGGCGTCGGGGTGCGGGCGCACGCAGGGTCTCTGATCTACCCGGGAATCCCGGGCGCTAACGGAGGCGGCCTCCGCTGGGCCCGGTCCAGCGCGGGGCGCGTCGAGCGACGCCGCGACCTTCGATGGGGTAGGAATCGGGAATGGAAAAGCACGATCCAGCCGCCTATGGGCGCAGCGTCGGGTCCGACTACGACGCCCTCTATCCCGATCCCGCCGACACCCCGGCGGCGGTCTCTGCGCTGGCCGAGCTGGCCGGGTCGGGAGCCCTTCTGGAGTTCGGCATCGGCACGGGCCGCCTCGGGCTGCCCCTGGTGGCGCGCGGCGTCACCGTGGCGGGAATCGAGGGTTCGGCCGGGCTGGTCGCCCAGTTGCGCGCCAAGCCACGGGGGGAGGAGATCGAGGTGGTCGTCGGGGACTTCGCCGACAGCGTGGTGCCCGGCAGCTTCTCGGTGGTGGTGCTGGCCGTCAACACGATCTTTGCCGTGTCGACGCGCGAGGCCCAGATCCAGTGCTTCGCCAATGCCCGGCGCCACCTGGCTCCCGGAGGGTGCTTCGTGGTCGAGGCGTTCATCCTCCGGGGCGATCAGCTCGACGGCCGCTGGTACGTGCAGCCGCGGCACGTGCTGGATGGGCACGTGGAGCTTCAGGTCGCGCGTTATGACCCCGCTGTGCACCTGATCGAGCGCACGCTGGTGCATCTGACGCCAGCCGGCTCCCGATTCCTCTCCGTCGTCGACAACTACGCCTGGCCCGGCGAGCTGGACCTGATGGCTCGGGCCGCCGGGCTCGGACTGCGCGCCCGCTGGGGCGGATGGGACGGGGAGCCCTACAGCGCCGCGAGTGACAAGCACGTCTCCGTGTATGAGCTGGTGAACGGGGGCGGGGCGGGGTGAGTAGGGGAGGGGATTCGGCCGGGATGGGGGCGGGGCGGTCGGGAGCGCGATGACGCTGTGCTCCCGGGCGGGGCACCGGGGCATCCTGCTCCCGCATAGCGGGAGTTGGATGACGCTGAGGGGCCGGCGGGGGCACCGGGTCATCCTGCTCTCGCTGCGCGCGTCCGCGCAGCGAGTCCCGGGGCCAAACCCGGGCTAGCCGCGGCGGCGGGAGCGCGTCGAGGTGGGGGCCGGGAGGAGGGCCTAGAATCCCCCGCTCGGGCGCCTGCCCGGTGCTGCCCAGATAGCTCAGTTGGTAGAGCACTTCCATGGTAAGGAAGGGGTCCGGGGTTCGAGTCCCCGTCTGGGCTTGGGGGTTGCTGCTGGCCGGGGTCATCGTGGTCGCCGCTTGACCAGCCGGTACTCCACTGCTTGTCCACGTCGAAGTGGCCGGCGATATCCTCGATGAGCACGTCCGGAACGGTCTTCTGGTTGCCGACGACACCGCTTTTCGGCGACGGGCTCGGCGTCCAACCCGCCCGAACGGCGGGAACGATCAGCAACCGGCCTGCCCGCCCCCGTGACGAAGTCAGACGAGCGGTGATGTCGCGGAGTGGCGCAGGGGAATTTATCTGGCCGTTCCCGTTTGAGCGTGAACGCTCTGGCCGAGAAAACGCCTGTGGGCGGTGTCCGACAAGGGCCATTCCTCGGACGTGCGGGCGCTCAGAGCAGGCGGCGCAGTTCGTCGGGGTCAGCGTCCGCGTCGCGCAAGATGCCGGCAAGCGTGCCGCGCCTGAGCTCCCGATGGAGCGGCACCACCAGCGAAACGGAACGATCCGGATGCTTGAGGCGAACGTGGCTGCCGCGCTGGAAGGCCGAAACCCAGCCGAGCTTGTCCAGGGCCGCGATGAGCTGCGCGCCGGAGACGACCAGCAGCCGCTCACTCACGCGGGCAGCGGCAGCCTACGGCGGACGACCCCCATGTCCAGAGGCTGGCCGTCCTCGCGCAGCCCCTCGACGTAGAGCGCCAGCGCCTCGCGAGCGTTCTCGGTCGCCTCCTCGAGACTGTCTCCCTGCGTGTGCAGGCCCGGCAGCTCGGGCGCGTAGACATGGTAACCAGCCTCGTCCTGGGGCTCAAAAACGAACTCCACCTCGCGCGGTGACTCCATGCAGCAAGGGTATCCGCTGCAGACCCCGGCGGTCTGCGCCGACCCAAAGCCAGCGAGGTCCGTCCTGGCCACCCCGCCAGCGCTATGCGACCCTAGTCGCCGTGCCCGGACCGGTGTCAGGCCCCTGTGCGTACGACGGCGGCCCGTCCGCGCCCCAGCACGGGTGGTGCCTGACTTTGCGCGAGGTGGTGAGCTGCTCGAACCTTCGGTCAACGGTCAACAGCACACGGACGCGGGCCACGGCCAGAGCTTCTCACCCCTAAGCTCCGCCTGACCGGCCGGAGGATCGGGCGGTCCTCCCCATGACCCTGCAGATCGTCCTGCTTCGCGGCATCAACCTCGGCGCCCACCGACGGGTGGCGATGGGCGACCTGCGTGACCTGTTGACGAAGCTGGGCCACGGGGACGTGCGCACCTACCTGCAAAGCGGCAATGTCGTGCTCACCAGCGCAGCGTCACCCGAGAGCCTCGGCCGCGAGCTCGAGCAGCAGATCGCCGCCCAGCTCGGAGTCGACGCCCAGGTCGTCGTGCGCACGCGCGACGAGCTGGCCGACGTGGTGGCGCACAATCCGCTCGACGATGTCGCCGAGGACCCCAAGCGGTATCAGGTGAGCTTCCTGTCCGCCGAGCCCGACCCCGAGGCCGTGCGCGCGATCGCGGCCATCGATGTGGGGCCGGAGCGGTTCGTCGCCAGCGGCCGCGAGATCTTCGCCTGGCATCCCAACGGCATCCAGCAATCGCCGCTCGCCAAGCTGCTCTCCGAGCGGCGCCTCGGCGTGACGGCAACGGCCAGGAACTGGGCTACGGTCACAAAGCTTCTCGCTCTGGCCGACAGCTAGCGCCGCGGATTCGCGCCCCTAACCGTTCCTCCCCACCCCTCGGTTCCTCCCCACCCCTCGGCCAGGAACCGGGCGACGAGCCGGAACTCGTCCCCGACGAACGCCCAGTCGTGCTTGCCCGGCGCGTACTGCACCGCTGCGGGCACCCCGGCGGCGTGCAGCAGCCCGGCGAAGCGAGCCGTCTCGCCGAGGATCAGCGACTGGTCCTCCTGCTCGCCGTCGAGCAGGAGCACGCGGTGCCCACGGGCCGCGGTCGGGTGCTGGTCGGGACTGTTGGCCGAGATGGCGTGGACGTCGCCGCCAAACACCCCCTGGGGGTCGTCGACGTGGTAGTAGCCCGCGATGGAGACGATCTGTCCGAACACGCGGGGGTGGCGCAGGCCGAGGTTCGCCGCGCCGTAGCCGCCCATGGAGAAGCCGACGATCGCCCGGTGCGCGGCGTCGCGTGGATGGCGCCCCTCGACCGCCGGCAGTACGTCCTTGACCAGGAAGGTCTCCTCCTGGTCGGCCCCGTCGGTGGCGTTGGCCCACTCGGTGTCGTCCCGGCGGGCGCCGTTGCCGTCGGGCGCGGCGATGACGAAGGGCGTGCCTCCCCCGTAGGTGAAGTGCCCCAGCTGATTCGCCACGGCGGCCACGTCGAGGTCGGCTGGCGATCCCGGATTGCCGTGCAGGAAGTAGACGACGGGCAGCGCGGCCGCGTCAGGCACGTTCGGACGCCAGACGCGGACTGACCGGTCCGCGCCGCTGCCCGGCAGGTGCAGCGACAGGGTCTGGACGCCGACCCCGACGGTGGGAAAGCCGATGGGGCTCAAACGGTGCGAGGCCGACCCGCGAGCGACGGCGAGCACGGCCAGCACGGCCATGGCGACCAGCGTGACCAGCGCTGCCGTCCAGCGCCGGCGCCGGACGCGGGCTCGGTGGCGCCGGCGCGCGCGCTCGGCCGACCGGCGAGCGGCCGGAGACGCGGTGGGGAGCGGACCGCGGGGGCGGGGCGTTGGGGTCGTACTCACGGGAGCTCAGGCGGCGCGGGCGGAGGGCGACGTGCTTGGCGCTGACCCCCAGGATGGCGATCGGGCCGGCCGTCCCCTGCGCTCGACGTTGCAGGCCGCCCGCCAGGCCCGCCCGCCGCCACCGCCTCATCCAGCACCGCCTCCAGCCGGGCACCGATCGCCGGCCACGCGTAGCGCTCGCGGGCGACGGTCACCGCCGACCCGCCGCGGCGCTCGCGCTGCTCTGGTCCGTTGACCGCCGCCACGAGCGCGTCGACCAGGCTCGCCTCGTCGTCGGGCTCGGCCAGCCACCCGGCCTTCTCGCCGGCCAGGATGGTCGCCGGCCCCAGGGCCCTCACGGCGACGGCCGGGAGCCCGCAGGCCATCCCCTCGACCAGCACCTGCCCGAAGGCATCGCCGATCGAGGCCATCACCGTCGCGTCGGCCGCCGAGAAGAACGCGGGGAGCTCGTCGTGATCGTGCCAGCCGGCCAGGAACACATCGGTGAGCCCGAGCGCCTCGACGACCTCGATTGGGTGCTCGTCCTCCCATTCATCGGGGTGTCCGCCCAGCAGCACCAGCGCCGCCGGACCGAAGAAACGCTCGCGCGCCCGCGCGTAGGCGCGCAGCAGCGGGCCCAGGCGCTTGACCGAGGTGAACCGCCCCACGCAGAGGAGGATGGTCCCGCCCAGGAGTGGCTCGAGCTGTTCGGGGGTGTACCGCACGCTGCCCGGCCCGCCGCCCGGCCGCCAGCCCTGGGGGTCCTCGACGAGCTGGCGCCGCCAGAACGAGCTGCGATCCATCGGGCGGTGGCGGAACCGGTCAGGGTCGATGCCGTTGGGCAGGGGGGTGAACCGCTCAGTATCGAGGCCCAGGGCCTCCGCGGCCCGCTCCTCGCCGCCCGGCGCCACCAGCAGGCGAGCGCAGCCGTCGGCCCAGCCCCTCAGCCGCTGCGCCCAGCGCTCTGTGGCGGCCCACGCCGGCGGTGCTCCCTCGGCGATCCGCTCGAGCATGAGCAGCTCGGTGCCGTGCAGCTGCCCCACCACCGGGGTCCCGGGGGCGACCCGGCCCGCTGCCTCGTGCAGCGGCGTGAGGTGGTGCAGGTGCAGCACTGCCGCCCGCGCGGCACCGGCCCGCTCCAGCTCGCGGACCCAGGCGCGTACCTGACGCTCGGCGGCCGGATCATCCAGGTCTGCCATGACGCGGTCGGCGGCGCCTGGTCGGTCCTCGTAGGACGGGTGCATGGGAGCGGTGCCGGGCGGCCCCGCAAAGGCCATCGGGTCAGTCGAGCCCAGCGCCGGGGTGAAGTCGACGGGGCGGACGTCGAGTCCGGCGTAGAAGGCGTTGGCGTCCCCGTGGCCGCCCAGGTCCGAGCGCGAGCCCGACACGAGGGTGACGTGCCGCCCGGAGCGCTCGAGCTCGCGGGCCTGGGCGCGCACGACCTGCGCGGAGCCTCCGCGCGGGAAGAACATGATTCCCGACAGCACTGTCCCAGCCATGACCCTGCGGGCTCCCTCCCCGCCGCGCCGGCGGCCTCCGCCCCGCTCGGTCCCTCCGAGGGGCGCCAGGGCCATCCGTTCTCCGCGAGTATCGCGGGCCGGTGCTGGTCGGTCGGCCCCGGCTGATCGGTCAGCCCCGCGGCTGGAAGGTCAGCGCCGTGCGGATCGGCCGGCCGCCGAGGAGATCGACGCCATGCTCCTCGCGCGGGCGGTTGCGCAGCCGCCCGCCACAGACCAGCGAGGCCGAGCCGCCTCCGTCGAGGTTGAGCGCGTCGCGTGCGCCGAGGGCGGCCAGGGCCAGCGCCAGCTCCTCAAGGGTCATCCCCGCGTCCCGGCGGGTGCGCCCGTCGCCGGCCACGGCGATCAGCCGGTCCTCGTCGCAGCCCAGCGCGGCCCGCGGGTAGCGCCCGGCGGTGATGTCGGAGTCGAACTGGTGCGAGCCGGCGCTGAAACCCTCGTGGTCGTCGTCATCGGGCACCGGCACCCCGTCTCTCAGCAGCAGAGGGCCGGCCTGCAGCAGGTCGCCGCCCGCACCGGCATCCAGGTCCGGGCGCCGGCCGATCAAGACCCGCTCGCCGGTGACGCGCACGCACGCGCGCCGCGCCCCCCAGGGCGGGTCGAAGGGGATGCCGTACACCGCACGACCGTCGACGTGCAGCTCGCCCAGGGGCAGCCCGCGCGAACGCTGGAAGAAGCCACCGACCACCGCGTCGCCGACGCCCTGCTCGGCACACCACTGCACCAGGGGCAGCGCCCGGGCCAGGGCGGCGACGCGCAGCCCCCACCGGGCGCGGTCGTAGGTCGCCACATGAAGGGTGGTCCACGCCCCGTCGGCGAGCTGCACCCGCAGCCGCGACAGCGTGCGCCCCGGCTGGCGGGGCGGGGTGCTCCGGAGGGCGCGGAGGTCGAGAGGCCGCGCGGGGCGCAGGCGGCGCAGCGGCAGCGGAGCGGTGGCGCTCATGGCGGAGGGTTGCCCGGCAGCGGCAACCTGGACAGCACTACACCAGCGCTCCGGGCGCGTTGGGTTATCGGCCGGTGAACGCGGCGCGGCCGCGTTCACATGTGCCGCGCTCAGGTGCAGGGCTTTATCGGCCGTCGAGATCGGCTGGCACCCTGAAGGGGTGCCTCCGGCCGCCCTCCCGTCCCGCTGGCTGCCGCGCGGGCGAGCCCGGCTCGCCGGCCTCGCCCTGCTCGCCGTCGCCACAACGGCCGGCGCCGGTTGCGCAGGCGCCAGTACCGCGCCGGCACGCCCGGCCGATCCCGCCTCGGGCACCGCCCCGCATCCAAGTGCGTCGCGCGCCCCCCTGAGCGATCCCGCCGCGCTGATCCGCCGGGTGGCCGCCCGCTATCCCGTCGGCTACCGCTTCGCCCTGGCCCATGGCGCCCAGGTCCTCGCCGATCCCGCGACCGGAGGCTTCACCGTGCACTCGACGCGCCCGGCCCGCCCTGGCGCGCTGATCGTCGTCCTCCACGGCCACAACTCCAACACCTTCCGGGAGTGGACGGCGTGGGAGCCCTACGCAGCGGCCCATGGTTACGGCCTGGTCACCGTCGAGTGGCAGCTTCGCTTCGGCCGTGACACGAGCTTCCTGGACCCCCAGACCCTCTATGACCTCATCGTCCGCACCGTGCGGGCCGAGGGGGTGGCGCCCGGCCACGTGCTGCTGCATGGCTTCTCCCAGGGCAGCCACGAGGTCTTCGGTCTCACCCAGCTCGACCGCGCTGGCGCCCGCATCGTCGGCCTCACCCTGGCCGAGTCGGGCGGGACGCGCAACACCACGCCGGTGGCGAGCCTGGCTGGCAGCCGCTGGGTCCTCTACTGCGCCGGTCGGGACCAGTACGCCTACCTGACCGGCTGCGGTCGCATGCGCCAGAGCGCCGCCTTCCTGCGGGCCAGCGGCGCGCGCGTCGATCGCTTCCTGGTCAACCCGACGGGTCGCCACGGCAGCCTGCTGTACGACCCGCCGCTCGTCGAGTCGGCCCTGGCCGACTTCGCCACCATCCTGGCCGGACGCTAGCCACTAGGTTGGGGCACCGGTGCCCCCGCCATCGCCCCTCGCGAGCGCCCCGGGCTATCCCCACGCCCTGGCCATCCCCACCCGCTGGAAGGACAACGACGTCTACGGCCACGTCAACAACGCGGAGTACTACGCGTTGTCCGACACCGTCATCAACGCCTGGCTGATCAACGAGGGCGGCCTCGACATCGCGGCCGGAACGGTCATCGGTCTGTGCGCTGAGTCGCACTGCGACTACCGTGCCGCCCTGACCTTTCCCGAGACGGTGACCGCCGGGCTGCGCGTCGTGCACCTGGGGCGCACGAGCGTGCGCTACGAGATCGGCCTGTTCTCCCAAGCCGCCCCCGAACCAGCCGCCACCGGCTGGTTCGTCCACGTCTTCGTCGACCGCGGCAGCCGGCGCCCGGCCGAGATGCCGACGCGGCTGCGCGCGTCGCTGGAGCGCCTGCGCATTGCCGAGCCCGAGGAGACGCCTGCCCGGTGAGGGTCCGCGGCGCTGTTCTGCGGGAGATGGGGCTGCCGACCCCCTACGCGCGGTCACGGCCGCTGGACCTCGTCGAGCTGGAGTTGGACGCGCCCGGTGCCGGCGAGCTGCTCGTCCGGGTCGGAGCGGCCGGGCTCTGCCACTCCGACCTCTCGGTGATCGACGGCTCGCGGCCGCGGGTCATGCCCATGGTCCTGGGCCACGAGGCGGCCGGCGAGGTCGAAGCGATCGGGCCCGGCGTGGAGGGCATCGTCCCCGGCGACCACGTGGTCCTCGCCTTCGTCCCCGCGTGCGGGCACTGCGCGCCCTGTCAGACCGGTCGGCCCGCGCTCTGTGAGCCCGGGGGCGCCGCCAACGCCGCCGGCACCCTGCTCTCGGGAGCTCGCCGGTGGCGGGTCCCGGGCGGCGAGATGCATCATCACCTCGGTGTCTCGGCCTTCGCCGAGCGGGTCGTGGTGTCGGCGCGCTCGGCCGTGCGGATCGACCTGGCGATCCCGTTCGAGATCGCGGCGCTCTTCGGGTGTGCGGTGCTCACCGGCGTGGGCGCGGTGGTCAACGCCGCCGGCGTGCGCGAGGGCGAGTCGGTGGCCGTCTTCGGCCTGGGCGGCGTGGGCGTCGCGGCCCTGATCGGCGCCCGCCTGGCCGGTGCCGGCCTGCTTGTCGCCGTCGACCTGCACCCGGACAAGCTGGCCCTGGCCCGTGAACTGGGCGCGACCCATGCGCTGGCCGCCGGCGAGGCGACGGTGCAGGAGGTGCGCGACATCACCGGCGGGGGAGCGCAGCGCACGATCGAGACGGTGGGCTCAGAGCGCGTGCTCGCCCAGGCCTACGCCGCCACCCGGCGGGGCGGGACGACGGTCACCGTGGGGCTGCCCCACCCCGAGCGAATGCTCTGCATCCCCGCCGTGAGCCTGGTGGCCGAGGAGCGCACGCTGCGTGGCTCCTATCTGGGGTCGAGCGTGCCGGCGGCCGACATCCCGCGCTACGTCGAGCTCTACCGCGCCGGACGGCTCCCGGTCGATCGCCTGCTCAGCCATCGCCTGGCTCCCGAGGAGCTCAACGAGGGCTTCGATCGCCTCACCCGGGGGGAGGCGGTGCGCCAGGCCGTGGTGTTCTCCTAGGGCCAGCGTCGGCGTGCGTCCGCGGCGGGGCCGGTAGGGTCGGCGCGTCCTGGCGTCGTCCCGGGGCCAGCCGACGGCCGAGGAGAGGGTGGCTGAGGGAAAGGGTGGGCAGGACGGCGCTCGCGGTGACGGCGCTCGCCGCCCCTGCGGCCCCTCTCCAAGGACCTGCGTGACCTGCTCAACCCGGTCGCCGCTCCCCCACGGTGCCGGGTGGTGCGCAGTCCACCCTGCTCCCGTTCCAGAACCGGCCCACCTTCCAGCAGGCGGTCGAGCTTACCCAGACGCTGCCGCGCTGAACGCAGCGCGGGCGCTCAGGGCGCCAGGACGCCGGGCGCCGTCGCGCGGCCCGCGACCGCCGCCGCGGCGCGACGACGCTGCTCCCGGCGCAGCGCAGCGGGTGCCCCCGCGTACACGTAGAAGAAGTCGCGGTCGTCAGGGCTCAGATAGCGCTGCGGGCTGCGGTTCATGCCCGACAGCAGGTTGCGCGGCGAGGACCCTCCCAGACCGGCGTAGGTGATGAAGCTGACCCAGTAGGAGTTGATGTCGAGCTCCATCGCTCGCACCGCCCCCGCGCGGATGAGGATGTCGGCCAGGCTGCCCACCGTCTGGTCGCTGGCCGCGGCGTAGAGCAGGTTGCCGCGTCGATCCACGCCCACGCCCGAGCGCCAGACCCGGACGGCGTTGTGCAGCGTGAAGCCCCACTCGGGGCCGTCGGAGAGGTTGGGGTTGCGATGGCCGCCGCTGACGATCAGCGGGAGGTTCTGCCGGGCGAAGGCGGTACCAGCCGGCGCCATCGGGCCGCCGCTCCAGGCCCGGACGTCTACGTGGCCATCGGCCCCGCGCAGCAGCGTGGCCACGCCCTTCTCCATCGGGGCGTAGGTGTGGCCCCCGAGGACGACGCCAGACCCCGCGGCGGCGTCCTTGAGCTTGAAGCCACTGTTGAACGAGGCGAGCAGATCGTGCCGGGCCGGCACCGGGATCTCCGCCCCGCCGCGCGGAATCCCCGACACGGCCGGCTCCGACAGGCCCGGCTGGAGCGCGACCGTCGAGCGCGAGGTGTCGATCCAGGCCACGCCGGCCACCAGCCGCGGGTAGTCGGGCTCGCTGCGCAACGTGGTGAGCAGCACCGGGGCGTTAGCGCCCTCGCCCGGGCGGGCCGGGTGCCAGACCCCTTCTCCGGCGAACGCGGGGTGCAGTGCGGGCCGGATGTTGGGCGGTCGGTAACGGCGGACGCTGTGGCGCGCGGGCCCCGGGCTCGAGGGGGGCGCCGCGGCGAAGCCGACCTGGGGCAGCGCTCGCAGGCCTGGGCCGCCCTTGCTCGGCGCCGTCAGGGTGTAGTAGGTCGACTCGATCTGGGACACCAGGCCGGCCGCCCCGTGGTCGCGAAGCCACTCGACGCTGCGGATGCCCAGGCTCGCGTTCGAACGGCCGAGCATGGCCTGGACGTAGGAGGCGCCAGCCGGGACCAGCATGGCCACGGCGGCCACGAGCAGGACGCGCCGGACCCGGTGGCGCCACCCGGGCCTGTCCGGGCTCCGCCCGCCGGCCGACGGCTCGGCTCCAACGACGAGAGGCGACTGGATCCCGGCATCGGTGACGGCCACGCGCTTAGGCTAGGACGTGAGGGTCTCGATCGGGCGCAATGAATGCTTGTGGGGTATCCATTTAGCCGGAGTAGAGTGGGCTGGAGCGCCTCCACGGCCGCCTTGCTCGGTGTCGCTCGAGGCTGGCTGGCCGCCCACGTGTCGTGGGCGGCACGCGCGCCGCCCGGCCCGGCC
>JAABUY010000670.1_pt1 | contig 56402 bp, 94 predicted proteins | sample 5560271 | NCBI WGS metagenome assembly JAABUY01 (sample SAMN10711886, study PRJNA513374) | rock metagenome | isolation source: Antarctica rocks | place: Antarctica: Victoria Land, University Valley | reverse complement strand
AATGAAGGTATGGAGGTATAGAGGAGTGAGGGAGGGGATGGAGAGACGGAGAGCTAAAACGACATGTGTATCGAGAGGGGAGAACGGGGGAGGGAAGGTCGCTCACAGGAGGTAAGAACCCCCGCTGAAGTATCTCGTCCGAAGTAGCCTGCGCAGACCGTGATTTCGAGAGGTGGTAGATTATGTCCGGGGTCGGGATATGCGGAAACGCGGTGTGGACGGTCTCGACCTGTCTCAACCATCAGCTTATACGTCCTCCGTCCTCGTCTGCGACGAGACGGAGGTGGCAGAGAGCGAGACAGCTGACCATGGAGGGTGTCACTCCTGGGATGCTGTCTGACGTGTCACCGGATTCTGTCGAGGTCAGCAGAGAAGGGCATAGAGAGAGAGGGAGAGAGGACGAGACGCACTGAGCTTGGTGAGGTATCGGACGAGGACGGAGATGAGGGTGATGACGAGGAAAGCTGGGAGGACATTTTCCATGGCCATGGCGGAGTATACGGCCGTCTCCAGGACGAGAACAAGAATGTGTCCAAGACAAGGGGAAAGGAAGGTTTGGCAGAAAGATAGTCAAAGTAAGTGGCGGTTCGAGCGTGGTGTCAATCGATAACATTCCCATACGTCCCGATGAGGGCCTCGTGATAAACATAGATGGCTAAAATAGGCTATAACTATGCAGTCAAGACTGTCCATGCTTCACCCTACTTGTTCCCCATCGCCAGCTCCACGATCACATACACGTTGGCGACGATGACTACCCCGAACAGCGCATAGCCTAGTGCCGTCACCCATCTCGGACTACGATAAGTCTTCTTCCTCCTCGGGCTCGGTGGCGCCACCTCGCTCGTCTCGCAATCGACCTGTGCTGGGACAGAGGGGCTTGTCTCGGTCTCCGGCCCATCAACCGACATGATGTCCTCCCTTGAGCATAGGTAGACGAGCGGGAAGATGACGGTGGGGAGGACGATGGAAAGCAGGACTTGTGATCCGACGAGCATGATGTTCAAACCCTGATTGCCCACTGCTGCGGCGACGATAGCAGCGGGGATGACGCCGATCAGGCGGGTGACGAGGCGGCGTATCAGCGGCTGTATCTATCTCAGCGAATACTGGTCAGGCAAAGGAGATACGCACAGAGGTCCTCCATTGGATAAAGCCTTCAGACACCACCTGACCGGCCAACGTCGCGGTGATGGACGCACTTTGTCCAGCCTGATGATCAATCAGCGCGAAGAGAGACAACTGACAGGAGACGCTGACGCAGAGCAGAGCAAGGGCAAAGATGATTGCCGCGCCATTCCCGACGAACGACTTGATCAGATCGTGCGCTCCCGCCAGACTCGGGTTCGGGGTCTTCTCCCCCGATGCACCGAAGTAGAAAGCTGCTCCCGCTAGAGTCAGGATGGCGGCATTGATGGTCAACGCAAAGCCGAGCAAGGAGAGACCCGTGTCAATCTACCGTGATTCCCGTCAGCTTGTGGTAGCTTCTTGAAACAGAAACGCACCGTCGCATGGAGCAGATGAACATCGACCCATGCGATCCGGTCGAAAGCTCGGATGTCGGCTTCATATCGACTCTGAGCGAGCTCGAACCTCGACTTTCTCAAGTCTAGACTGACATTGGACGGCTTAGTGTCGACCTCAGTCTCGGAGTTGTGAAGTTCGGTAGTGCGTGAGCTCGAAGACGCGAAGGAGGTAGACAGAGAGGATTGCGGATGATCGCTAAGCTCGACGACGGCCTCCTCATTATGAGCCTGGTCTGTCTGACGTCGACGTCGGAGGCGAGATACGAGGCCGAGCGATGGCAAGTTGAAAGACTTGGGAGGGCGCTCGGACGAAGGCTCGATCGGAAGCATGTCAAGTCGGTCTACGGAAGCGAGCGAGGAGCCGAGGAAGAGAGCATGGGGCATGACGGTGGCTATTCCCCTATGAACTCATATACTTGAAGGTCAAACGAGCCACTTACCGCCGATGATCCCTACTCCCACATATAGTGCACCAGGCTCGACCACTGTCTATAGCCTGACGTCAGCCCTGCTCCACATGAACAGAGGGGGCACTGACCCTAGATGGCACCAGCCCATAAAACACCTCCTTCCAATCCGGCGCCACCAGCTTGAGCAGTATGACGAAGCTGATGAACACTGCAAAGACCTGTTTGCTCTCGTCAACCTGCTTGTTACACGAAATATAGGCGTGCGAGACTGACCAGAGCAACAATCACGATCTCAAACAGCAACATCCCCTGCCTCCCAGAATTCGAGCGAAAGAATACCAGCACAAGCAAGACGTCGGCAGCGGTGATCAGCACTCCAGCAAAGAGCGGCAATCTCGGGAATAATCTGGAAGGTCAACGTCAGTCCATCCCGTGGTCACCAAAAGGAAGCTGATCCCAGCTGAGCAGATACCCCAGGACGTACAGTTTAAGCGCAATAGCCGATCCGAGCAGCTCAGCCAGGTCCGTCCCGATGATGGCTATCTCCGCCAATCCGTATAGTGAGTAAAGACAACATCGTAAGGGTATTCGGTAACGAGGATATTTCGCCTCGAGGCGGAGGAAGAGGAGGCGGGTTTGGCTGGGGAGGGAAGTTGAAGTGGTCGCGCCTAGTCGGACGGCGAGGAGCTGGAGTACTACATCACCCATCAGCACGGTAAGCAGATCCTTCGCGAAGGACGTTGGCTAGTGTGGGAGTAGGACATACCGGTAGCAGCGAGGCCGGAAAGGAGGACGATGAAGAGTAGTTTATAGCCGTATGACGCGCCGGCTTGGAGGTCGGTCGCCCAATTTCCGGGATCGATATAGGCTACGGACGAGACGAGGCCGGGTCCGACAAAGTGAAGATGTCTGTGCGCGTAGTCAGCACGAGGACGGAACACCGAGAATGGCAGGAAGAAGGAGGTCACAAGCGGGATCGGGGCAGGTTGAGACGGGGGACTGACCTGACGAACAGCTCCCGAATTCTTCTAAGGCTGATCATCGTGGTACGATCGCTCGTTGTCCGTACGGGTAGCCTAGGGACCCAAAGAGATCTCGAATAGGTTCACAGGAAACTAGAAAGTGGGACCTTCACGAAAAAGATCGTGCAACCGTTCCGCGCGAGACTGTCAACAGACCGGCCCGGAGTGGAAATAATTGGGTTGGACGGATCCGGGCATGACCATGCACAGTCGGGAGGTGATATGCATGCAGATCGAGCCCATCTACTATCGGGTCTACTCCTCTCCAGACTTCTGACCCTGTACCATCTCACCATTGGCATCGCCGTTGACGACCATTTGCACCGTCCCCTTTCCAGGCAGAACCATCGTTGGCGGGAGGTGGGTGAGAGCTGGAAGCAGGGAAGCTGCCGTGACCCGCGCATTTTGTTGCAACACCATACTACAATCCGGATCAGCTGAAACCGCAAATATGATGGTGTTCGACGCACTCCACGATGACGAGCGCAGCCATGGTCTCGACGATCGGCACAGCTCGGGGGACGACACATGGGTCATGTCGCCCTTTCGCAGCCAGCACACCCGAAGACCCATCGTATCGCGCTGTAGGCTGTTCTTGCGCGATCGTAGCGGGAGGCTTAAACCCGACCCTGGTGCCGCGCTTCAGCTTCAAAACGAAATTTGGGAACGAGCCCACTTGAAGTACACGTCCTCTCCATTTGAGATTCCCCCCTGCACGCCCCCGCTCCAGTTCGTCGCCGTCCGTAACCGCCCATCATGACCCTCCACGAACGCGTCATTGTGCTTACTACCCGGGAACTGGGTTCCCCGGAAGCCGGATCCGATCTCAAAGGCTTTCGTGGAGGGGATGGACATCATGGCGTGAGCTAAGACCGCCTCGAGCTTGTCGAAGACTGGCTCGCCGAGGCCGAGGGGGCAGTTGCGGATGACACAGGTGATGGTTCCGCCCAATGAGTCGTTGCGTGCTTTTGCGGCTCGAATAGCCTAAGAAGGTATAAGCATCAGTGAATGGGACATTGTCACCTTGCCAGCTAGAGAAGCTGAATAGTCCCTGGCCACTCACCTCCTCCATCTTCGTACTCGTCTCCTTATGCGGACACCGAGTAATCTCCTTATCTACCTCCTCCCTCGTCACACCTCTCAGCAACTCCAAATAGTCTCCGCCCAGCACCTCCTCCTCCCCTTCCGTGTAAGGCAAAGCAACTCGCCCGACACTGCCGACGAAAGCAATGATTTCCACGCCGAACGCCTCCTTGAGGTACTTCTCTGCGATCGCCCCAGCGGCTACCCGCCCGATAGTCTCCCGAGCACTGGCCCGTCCACCGCCGGAGGAAGCTTTGACGCCGTATTTGGCGAGGTACGTGTAGTCGGCGTGTGATGGACGGGGGTACAGATCGGTCTCGGCATAGTCATGCGGTCGCTGGTCTTTGTTATGGATGAGGAGACCAATGGGGGTGCCGAGGGTTACATCGTGCTCGGTCCCGGACTGGAGGTGGACTTGGTCGAATTCGGAGCGCTGCGATCGTCAGACTCCTGCAGGACTACTGCAATTTTCCTAGAGGGGAACATACAGCTGTCGTGATATCGCTCTGGCCTGGTCGTCGTCGAGATAGTTGGACCTGGATGTCTTCCTCGGTTATTCTCAATCCCTACATCATGACCCCCATCAACCAGAGCATTATCTCTGGACTACCTGGACATACCGGAGGGACACCATCAATGATACACCCCACAGACTTGCAATGACTCTCGCCATACGTATGCACGCGGTACAGTTGGCCAAAGGTGGACATTTTGATTGACGGTGGTGTACAAGACGAAGACAAAACTATTTCGAGTTCAACAGGTTTTGCCCGTGCCTTACGATCATCTCGGTCCTTGGAATCTTCGACATTCCTCGTATACGGTCAACTGCCTTCATTATCATGGCTCGACCCCTGCAGCATGTTTACCGCCGAAGACAGTTGCATGGCGGTGAGGACGAGGAAGAGGTTGAAGATGGCCAGGGGTACCGGAAGGCTCAGGCTTTGCCGATCGCTGATTTGCCAGAGAACTTCGATGGGGAGGTAGAGGATGGTGCGACTTACTTGGCACTGGCAAAGTAGGCTTCATCTTGCATGGGAAGAGGCCAGGATGATGTGCTTGCGGTTCCAGTCGAGCCAACTCCGCTCTGCCATTCGTAACCAGAGTACCGAATCCCTACCATCAACCCTCTCCCGAACCTCCTCGTCCAGCCAGACACTCCTCTCCAGGTCGCGATGCAGGCGATATCGAGATGCCAACATCAGGTTCAGAAGCTGGCCCATCCCGACATCCCGCGCTCCCGAAGGGCTCTTGGGAGGTGCTCTTCCCCCTTCACTTCGTAGGCTATCGCAAAGTCCGTCGTTTGCTCATCGACCTTGGTATCTAGCTAACCTGACCGACTGTAGCATCTTGCCGATCTCTGGCATCCCTCTCCACCCAGGCCATACCCCACCAATTACCCGCCAATCCCGGCGTCGACCCTCCGATCAGAATGGTATTGCTATATCAATGGCTATCCCCGAAAGAAGATCAAGAAGCGGAAAGAACTATCTGTGGAAGCGGCGGATGAGGAGGCGATGATGAATGCCCCGACATCTGAGGAGCGAGCGGCGGGAGAAGTCGAGGCTATCGTCGATGGGGAAGTTGGGATCTCTCACGCCCCGCATGAAATGGAAGACGAGGAGGAACGGCATCGCCCTCGCGAGCCTTTGGTCTGCATCTTGCAGTCGCTCAATTCTGCATGTCGAAACAAGCATCCTCCTTGCCAGGTCAAGCTGACTCCTTGCAGACCGAAATCACTCGGATCCTCTCTCATATAACGCTATTCCTCAACGAATCGATCGATAGGCTCTCGACTCACGAGTATCTCCCTACTCAACCTTCCGCACCTTCCACGCCATCCACCTCATCTCCCTCTCCAACTTCTCCGCCGCCAAACCCGTTTCCATCCCGGTACGGTCGGTGGATATTCGCATTGCTCTGCGTATTGGACTCCCAACTATCGGGAAGCGAGATCAGCATTCTCCGCGAATTAGCGAGAGCGGCGATGAAGGTCGGAGCATGGCAGTGGATCCGGGCAGTTACCCTGGGCGAGATCACTCAAGATGACGGATGGACCTTTGGCGAGCGATGGAAGGCTGCACGCAATGCTCGACCATCAGCAAGTGGCATAGGGGAGCTGGCAGAAGATGATGAGACCGGAGTGGATGAGACCTTGGCGAGATGCTGGATCGTCGTCCATGCGGTTGCAGCGGGATGGGGACAGCGAGATCTGGTACAAGAATTACATACGTTTTTTACGTAACCGAGACACGATTCGGATGAAATTTCCTGGTCCGGGTGTTATTTTGTGGATGAAGAGAAGAGACGACCAACGCTCGCGCATTTGGAAGGGAAGATCGCTGTGGATCAGGGACGCCATCTCATACCGCAATACGGGGGCGCACAGGGTATCTGGACCGACATTCTCGGATGCCAGCATGAAGAAGGGAAGGAAACCTCGATGTGGGATTCCGTCCTATTCTCACCAACCGGGATCTCCACGGAGCGCGAGCAAACTTTGATGCAGGGGGGTTGTGTCTCTGTCGATATGAGAGGATCCTCCATCTCCATACCAACCCCTGTAATCAAAGGCACCCTTCGACCCTTCTGGCTCTCCAACCGACAAGGCTCATTTCGTAGTGACAACAACGCAACAACCCTCGAATCGGTCCTTCCCTCCATACTCGATCCCATTCTTGGTACTAAACCCTATTTCTTACCATATCTAGACATCTTGAACGATGTCCCGCTTCGCCACCGATAATTCCGGCCGAATATCAGGGGGCGGCGATCGAGGCCGCCATCAAGGACGCGTACGATATGAACTTGGGATACTATCTCGGTCCGTACATCTTACGGTGAGCCGGATCGTTCTTACTTGAGATGAGGGATGGTAGACTGACCAAATCTGAAGGATGGTATTCGACGCCGTACTCTTTGGCGTGATGTGTAATCAGCTTTTCGGGTGGTTCATGAAATGCCAAGGAGGAAAATTTCGGGTCAAGATCCTCCTCGTACGCGCAGTCATTCGCCGTCTGCTTGGGCTGATCGAGATGTCGGATCTCAGACATTTGCGGTCACCCTAGCCTCGACGACGACTTTCTAGTGCGCTTCCAACTCGTGTGACGGTACTAGACTAGATCGTACTGACGATTGATAGCGCGCTGGCTTTCATCCTCCACCTCGTTGTTTACGGCTTCGGTACCTACCTCAACTTTGCTGTCCTCGGATGTATGTCGTTTTTCCTCGTAGTCCGTTGATTTCTGGTACTGACAAGCCTGCAGGGGGCTCTTGGTATGCCATCTTATCCATCCTGACGGTCGTCCCCGTCCAAGTGAGTCTTCACGTATCATGGTTCTAGTCTGACATCTTTAAGATAGTCTACCTTGAACGCGCGTATCAACTAAATTGAAAATCAATTTGGGTGCTCATAACCGTTGTCCCTCTGATTTCAGTCGATCCCATCTCCTGGATGACACCACTGACGGTCAACGTGTTGCAGGCTCGGTTCTGCCATTGGCGGCTATCGGCCCCAAAGTCGCCGTGGGTCCTGACTTTTGCCGACGTACAGGTGAGCCCCGCACCAGCTCTTTGAATTTGAGCTAACTCGACTCCTCCCAGAAATTCCATAACTGGTTCTATCCTTGGGTATGCCCGTTCTTTAGCCAGCGGAACACACTTGACAACGCTCAGGTCGCCTTTACCCTTGTCACCGACCTTCTTATCACCTCCCTCATCATTTGGGGAGTCCGACGGAATCGAACGGGGTGGAGCAATACCGATCGCCTCATCTACCGTATCGTCAGGTCCGAGCGTTTCCCTTTCGACCATTGTACTGACAATCCTTCATCAGGGTATCGGTTGAGAGCCAAATACCCAGCACTCTCATGCGAGTGATCCCTGCCAAGCGTGAACTTATCTGACGAGTCTTTTGGGCCATAGCGCTCCTGCTCAACCATCCGATTAAGCCTTCCGTATTCGTTATCTTCTTCGAGTACGTCTCCCTTCCCCCCATCACCGGGACCACCCAGGTATAATGACATGAGCGTAGACTCTTCCACCCTAAAGTCTGCGTCGTCTGCTTCTTAGCCGTCCTCAACGCCGACTTTGGACTACAACGCGGTCCCCAGACATACGTCAGCGAGCGCGATTCCGTATGTGTCCAAGTTAACGCGTCGTGACTCCATCCGGCGATTCCGTATAGCTTATGCCGGCAATACGTTCAGAGGACTCAAAACCACCATGTCTGAACAAGAGACCTTTCAGCTCGACGAAATCACCTTTGACGAGGTCGGTCCTCCTTTCACTTAGAGGGCTAGCATTCACTAACGAGCGAGTTTGACTGAATCGCGCTACCACACCGAATAGCGCATATGTCGCAAAGCTGGAAGCTACGTATCTTCAGGTCCATCATGTCAACGAGATTGTCGAGGACCCCTTTCGCGACCATCATGCATTATGGCCGAGGGTAGTCCGGTGTAACAGCGGTTTGCCCAATTGCTATCTCGATCTAGTTTAGAGACATCGTTAGACTCCGGGACTTTGGCATGGTGCTCCAGATGTAATCTGTATAGAATCAGTCCCCCGCTGTTGGGGGTCGGAACATCGAAACAAATGGAAGCAAGCGGTCACCGGGCAGGTCATGCATATGCCGCGATCCGATCTGGTATGCTGACCTTGCCGCTACGGAGAAAGATATGCTGCTAATCAATGACAGAGTATGGGATGAATGCTGGAGAAAACCCAGAAAACCAAAAGACTTGGAAAAGTTGAACAGAAGTCGTCCAAAATGGTACGGGGATCTGGACTAATGTCCCGAATTGTTACGACATTGGCTTCCAATGAAAAGGGTTCCAAGAAGCTTCGGTATGGATATCCGGAGCACCATCAAGCATCCGCGCGGAGCTTTGTGCGAAGAAGTACGAGCAGCCACTCGGGATCCCAGCTCGCGACACCGGGGCAGATATCGGATGCTGATCTAGGTATGGCTTGCTTTACGTTAGGCGTATCAAGTGGATGAGGGCCTTCCGCGCTGGTAGAGTTGAATTGTGAGCGGGCGAGGGAAGAGCGTCGGGGTCCGTTGCCCCGTACCGATGGATTTCTGGTTGTCTCCAGAGGGCATGTCTCGTGTGACCGAGCAGGGAAGGAGAAACGGTTGAAGATGGCGGGCGAGACGACGTCGTTGTTTTGAGCAAAGGGAGGCGTCTCCTTCTCTCCAAGCTGAGGCGGGAAGTCGAATTGTACCTTGGATGGGCGCCGCTGGACATTGACTTCTTCGGCTTGAGGGCCGGTAGTCGTGTTCGTCGCGATTATGTCTTCGGCTCGCGATGTCGATCGAATCTTCTGGGCCATCACACACGCATTTTGTGCCCGGAAGAGGGAGAAGGGGAGCCACTTGTCGGTGAAGGTGTTGACCGCGGCGTCATAGTGGGCGTAGAAGACGACGATGTGAGGGGGAACATAGCCGCTGAGTTGTGTCGCTTTAAGGGATCCGCCAGGTGTGAGGGGAACGAGGACAGGGTGGAGGAATAGCCGGGGCAGGATGTGCATCATATCCTCGGCTGTGAGCATGTCGTCAAGCATAGGCACGATGGCACGCTCCAGTGCCAATAACAGGCGAGTTACCCGCGGTCCGCCTAATTGCTCAGGATCGACCGTCATGTTGCGGGAAATGACCGAAAGGAGGCTCATCCCATCCAGCCACGTGATCGCCTCGCCAAGCTCCTCCAACGTCCCGGTCAGGTCGTCGTGTTCATTCGAGATCTTACTGATCGGGCATATTTCTTGCATCGGGAGCTGGGATCGGTTGCCCTGCTCCAAGAGCAAGCGAAGTCCGTCGAACGGAGTCGCCTGTACCACTGCGACACCCGCGTAAAGTGTAGCAGGTTTGAGGGACATCCGCATTGTGGAGTCGCAGAACAGCCGGATGTCCTGGAGGAGCGGCATCGTATGATCAAGCGGAGCGGAGAGCGTCTTATGCAGCGCCGAGGCGACCGCTTCGGGGTCCGCGAAGATGTAGTGCCGGGACAGAAGATCCATACGCTCGACCGGCGAAGTCACTCGGCGCACAAGGAAGATCATTTGACCCTTGGACACGGTATCAGTGCTATGATGTAGCTTGACCCATCCGCTAATCGTCGTCAGCTAAACTCGCCGCAGCAAGAGTCGACTTACGTGGTCAGGATCTGGTCGTACAGCACACCCAATCGAGCGATCCCATCTCGCTGTCCGACCAAACGAGAGGCGAGCTGACTTGCGGATATAGCGAAGCGCTCAACGAATTTGCTGACGCTGACTGGCGTCTGTCGGGCGCTGGGCGCGGCAGAGTCCACCGTCATCAATGATCCGCGTCGTATGTCGGCGATGGTCCCCGCAAGGGTTTGGTGGCCTTGCTGTGCGGCGTCCGATCCCGGAACAGCCGAGTGAGGCAGTGCGACATTCGGATTCTTCCACGACCAAGACATCCGCAGGGCGGATACGAATGCGTCATGCCCGGTCGTGAGGTCCATTCCCAGAACGGTAGAATCGCTGGAGATACTGCCGAAGCCGGACTTGATCGACCGCTTTGAACCAGGGACCTCGCCGGAACCGGAGAGAGAGGCGATATCACACATTGGCAGCAGACCGTCGGTCGCGTCAACAAGAACGCGATCGTTCGAGTCGAGAAAGACAGCAGCAACGACGACCCGACGACGCCGAGCTCGCTCCTTCTTGAGTCGGGCGGAGTGGAGCAGGAAGAATACACCACAAGCAAGGCAAGCCAGGAAAGCAAGAGCTGTAACGATGGCCGTAATCGCGCGATTGGTTCCTTGCAGCATATTGTGTCCGGTGATGCCCTGACCTTTAGGCCAAGCATAAATGGTGCCCATCATCCCTGCAAGCTGTCAGTGTACCGTCGCAGCTGATGGATTCGGAGCTTACCGCAGAAATGCATGGCGCATACGGCGACAGCGAGGATCGTGGCGACCATGACTTTCGAAAGCCAAGTGTGCTTGAGCTTGGGCCGAAGCATGATGAACATGATGTAGAGGGCGATAATCACGGCACCCAACGCGATGACGATGGATCCGACAACGTAAGGCGCCTTGTACGCAATGTAAGGCAAGCCGGTGATGGAGAACTGCCCAATGTAATCTGCAGGACGTCAGAACGAGCCTCGCCGCAACAAGAGACTGACGCATGCCAACGACCCCGAAACCGGCGATCGTGCCGGTGATGAAGATCTTGATGATCTCTGCGGTGGTGACCACATCGAAACCCAGGAACTTCTCGAGCTTGGACAGGGTGCGCTTGCCCACGATCCGTACCCTCTTTTCCGGAACCGACGGGTCGCGAGTTGCCTCCAGCGTGTTGAGTTGGGCGGTGACAGACAGCGTCGGACTGGTCATCGTTCGATCGAATTTCTCTTCGTCTGACGGGATTCGAGCCATCGAAGCCGCCTTTTGCTCGACCTCGGACATGCTTTGAATGCGCATGAGTCCGCTTCTGATGCCGTTCGACGCGGGACGATTGAAACTTGCGTCGGGGAGCGAGCCGCGGCGTTGGGGGTCTGTTGGGGGTGTAGTCGAAAAATCGCTCATTTGAGGGTACCCAGGCCGCCAAGCCAAAGAATGGTTTGCGGAAGCGGATTCCGTGTCGATTGGTGGGCTCTGCTCAGTGTCGGCGCGCGATGCAAAGTGAAAGTCGTGCCCGGGGACCTCGGCGGACGCTGCTGCATCTGGCATTTCGTTCAATGGAAGCGAACGGCGACGCGAAAAAGGTGAATGAAGAATCGGCAAAGGCGTTTGAGGGAGGGACGAATTGCTTGGGATCAGGCGGACAGAGGATCCCACATGACTGAAGCTGGTGACCGGAGATGTCTGTGTCTTGTCTTGTCTGTGTTCGAGCTCAAGCTTGACTGCCGATCGCCCGAGGCGGAAATCGAGCTCCGCTAGCTTCTTGTCATGCTTGATGATGGCCTCCTCGTCGTCCCCGAACGGACCCTCAAACTCTCGTTCGTCTGCTTTTTCGTCTTTGCTCGAGATGTCTTTCAAAGCCGTCTTCCAGCCCCGCTTCTCGCCCTCTTCGACCGGGTCCATCGATGACCACTTGGCCACAGCGCCTGCGCGCTGCAGGAGAGCAACCATACCCACTGTTCCCGTTCTCAGCATCTTCGCGTGCGATGACTTCCAATTCCCATACTCGTCCTCGTCGTGCTGAGATGTCGCGTGCGACGAGTTGCTACCCTTCCGTTTGCGCCGTCCAGGCATGCAGTACCAGTCGCTGAGATGGGTACCCATGACGAAAAAGGCCATAATCATGGCGAGGCACGAAACGACGAGGGAGAGAACAGTGATGCCAGGGTCGTAGGAAAGGTAGATCGCTGGGTAATGCTTGGCATGATATGGGTGATGAAGGGAGAGCGAGTTGTTGAAGACGAAGTGCATGGCGAATGTGGACACGGCTCCGAACGTCACGCCTGCGGATCCGAGGAGGACTTGATTTCGCCACCCGCTGTTTGAGGTCCGCCGTGTGAGGAGTTCGAGAGTGCACAGACTGCCGACGAAAGCGATGGCGAAGGAGAGGACAATGAAACCGCCATTGAATTGCGGTTTGAGCACGACATAATCGTCTGGTATTCGATAAAGGCCGGAACCCTCAAGTGTTGCGAGCGTAATCGTAGGGTGAAGTCCAGGCGTCGGAGCTCTGCGACCAACGAGATGGTGGACCGCTGCTCTGCTTGCTGCCTGTAAGGTGTGCATGACGCCGGAGGACGAGGTGGGAGGTCGGGATGTAGAATTATGGCGGTGCTGTCGAAAGACGCTTGTTCCTGCCGACTCGGGCAGGGGGCTGGCGGAGACGACGTATGGGATGCAGAGGGTGAGGGCGAAAGCCACGGCGGATCGGGCCAGCCGTCTCCGAGGTGGTCGGCACTGGGCCGGTGGTGTGGTTGAAGGAGGCTGATCGCAACGTCGTGAAGAGGACGCAACAGGTTGTGGAGCGGAGATTGAGAGCATGATGGAGAGGATTGGTTATATGGCGAGTCAGGTAGCGTTTGGGGGACGCTAGTCCTAATAAAAGATGACGAAGTGAATTGTGGGATCGAATCTAGCGCTATATGACCAAGCACGGATCATATTAGCATCGTTCCAACAAAGTGGTGCGAGCCGCCTCGGCGTGAGGAGACATTCCGATAAACCGGTCGAGATGAGGTCTAGGGTTCGCTGAATACGGGGAGTGTGAGGTGTATAAACGACGCCATGCTTTGAAGAAAACGGGTGAAGGGGGACGTGCACTCACACGGTGAAACAAACTCGCACACCCCCTTAATTTCGCTCACCAACTCAGTCTATCGATTCCCCCTGAGGATCAGTAAACCTCCGGGTCCCCGTTGACGATCGCTTCGATGAAGATCGTTCACGGGTGGATTGGGATTCGCGAAGGTAGGTCTGACGATTCTCCCGCCGGTGTCTGTCGCGCTGATCCCTCCTCCCTCGCAAACACCGGTGCCTGATGCCTGTACCGCTGTACCGCCAATTCCACTGAAGTCTTCTGACTTTCTCTATTGTTGATGGGAAGACCGGGAAGCGATTAGATGTAGAAGTCAAGCGTAATCACGAGCAGGTGTTGAAGATTGCACAAAGCGGCTTGAGCATGGGACCAGGGATGTACGCTCAAGGGCTTCCCACTCCTTCGGTCCGTGACGCTTCACGGAACGTCGAATTCTTCGTACGGGTGCCTTTTGAGATCGGCAGGCCCCAAGCCTGTGAGAGGGGGAATGTCAGGGTGGCAGTGGCGGCTGATCAATCCTGGGACATGTCTCAGAATGCGTCGTAGAATACCGCATAGTACACAGGGCCACGGATTGTAAGTCTAGCATGAAGTTCGAGACGTCCATGCTTTCCTCCTCGTTGCTTAGCCTAGAGGTCGGCTTCCCCAGCGATAGCAGCGTGTCACTTATAGAGACCTTTTGTCAAACATGCATAGCCACCGGTTTGCTCTCAAAAGCAAACCCCGCCGGGCGATCGGAAGAGTCCAGAACTCAGGGGAGGCATCCGGGAATTTTCCCCGCCGACGGCAGGAAATGAACAAGAGCGATCGACGTGACGAAATTGCCGTGGCGTACCGTGGCAGAGAATGTGACCGTTACGGATCTATACTGGGAAGGGCAAAGATGCATGCAAGGTGATCACCTCGTGACCTCCGACCGCCTGTCTGCCGGTATAACCATTCTTCTCCTCCTCTCCTCCTCCTCTATTCCACCATCAAGCCTCGAATCCCGATGAATGAATTTCCATGTCTTTCCGCCGTGCTCTTCCCCCAATAACCCCTTCACATCCTTCTCGCTCATCTCGCAAAGCTCCCGCAGGCTCTCCACCTTACTCATCACGTAGTTTATATTGTGGCCAGATAGTCCCGGTATTGCGCGCAACATCTCCACTGCGAAGACGTTCTGCACCGCATCTCGCGCTGTCTTGTCTCCTTCTGCCTTACCGATGCTGTTCGCAGCGATCTCGTCCGGCTCATCATGATTGAGCTTCAGATCCGAGAGGATCCGAACGGACTCGTGAGGCGAGGATGACCAGATTATACGGAGACGAGGGAAAGTGAGAGCGAGAAGAGCGAGCTTGGATTGGAGGTAGAAATTATCGTGCCAGTCGTCCACGGAATCTCGTCCAGCAGCTTCTCTACGTGCGTCTTCGCGAGTCTAGGGACCTCTTAGCCAAAGTTCGCCGCCTGACAGGTACTCACCCTTAGTCCGAATTTGTCCTCATCAAACTCGATCAGTAGGATGCAGGTCTCGTAATGCGCCGTCACAGCTCCGCATTGATTATGTCTGGTCCGAGCTTGAGGAAACACTCGTCCAGGTGTAAGTTGACCCACAATCGTCCATTGGCAAAACTAGCCTCAAGATCCGGCAGCGCTTTCCGTTCGACACACATCTTCGGCGAAAGGATGTAATCGCCGATAGTAAGGGTAGCGGGTACAACCTTGATACCCGATGCGTCGATGAGTGAAGGAAGCAAAGCGCCCATCTCTCGGATGTCAACGATGATCTGCAGCATTGAGTGAGCTGAGACGCCCCAAGGAAGAAGTAGTATATCTTACTCTTGCATCATCGGCCGCTTCTCCTCCTCCAGCATTGCGAGAAGAATACGTTGTCTTTGATCGTGTGACGCTATCCCGCATTGGCGCTCGTGGATTGTTATTGTAAATCGGGATGACCATACTCTGCGACGCCGTGAATATATGGGCCCACTGTCGTGGATGTGCTTACCATTCGATCTTCAATGAGCTTCTTGAACGCCTCGGCTTCCCTCTGCAAGGTTGAGAGATATCGATCCTCCTCGAAGGAGTTGGTATATGTCATCTGATACACCCGCAGTGCTAATCCTGGGTTGCAGTTCTTGTACACCTGTGATGTCGTATCAGCCTATGATACTCATAATCAAGCGAAGGAGAGCTGTCCTCAAGGCGGCGTATGAACGCCAGATTCGGCTCATACAAGACGACGAATCGCGGTCGTAATTCCTGCAGGAGGATATCGTCATCTTCCCCGCCATATGGCCTGATGATGACCGCATCCTCTGGTGCGAGAAGACCGTACTCGGAGTCGAAGTTCTCCGGCGTCAATCCACGTTCAGACAGCCACTGAACCATGCTAGCGTCGAGATTCTCCTCCTCGACCACGCCAGCGCGAGCGAGGAGGGTAGCAGCAGGATCGGCATCGGTTGAAGGTACATCAAAGGCGCCATTTGTCGATCCGTTACCCAACGGGTCTGCTCCATCGATGGACTGCAATGGCTCGTCGTTGACATCTTCTTCGTTGTTGGTTCCGACTTGGTCGGAGTCACCGTTTGCGTTGGATCTGGAACATAAGCATGAATACAAAATCAGTTGAGATCGGCTCACGGTTCTGCTGAGGAGAACTGGCCCATCGGAACGTCAGTTCCAACGCCTCCTCCCCCGAAAGCCGATTGTGCTTTGAACATGGCTTCTTTGTGAGATCTAGCCCAGCTTATCAGTCTTGTGCCCAGGGATAAGAAAGCACTCACAGCTCTTCCTCCGAAGCAGTCCGTCGGACCTGAAGCACCTGACCACCCCTCATTCTCCTCCTCTTGTATGCCGGCATTCCTCGCCCCCTACCACCCCGTCTATTCGCATCATTCATCCTCTTCTCCTCCATCTCTCCTCGTGGTAATCGCACCTCGTCACCACCCTGATACTGATTCATCCGAGCGGGGTTGGTAAGGCGCTCCCCGTTCTTCTCGTGTTGCCAATTGGACAAGAAAAGTGTCTGCATCATCTTACGACCGGCATTGGCGTTGAAGGGTGGATCCGTCTTCTCCATCGTGCTCAGATATTGGCGCAGCTGGAGGCATGTTCGGTCGGAGGCTGCCATGATCAGGACGATGTTCGTTCCGGGAGCATCTTCTGGGAATCAGCAACGGTCGGTGCGGTTCCATGAAACTTCGGACACACCTGCATGAGATTCGGCGACTCGTGTGATAGTGTCTTCGATCTCCTTGAGCACCTTGGCGAACAATGACCACTTCGGCTGCTCTTCTAGAATCGCCTCGTGACCTTTTCTAAGCCTCCTTTTGACGCTCGCCGCTAGGTCTTTACCGCCGGTGAACACTACTGGTCGGAAAATAGGTGGAGCATCTGTTGTGACCTCCCTTAAAGTCTCCTCTTCATTATCCTGATCCATGTCCTCGCTGATTCGTCCATTCTGCCGGTCTGGACGTACTGTCGGTGTCTGCGTTGCGAATGTTTCCATCAGGGCTATCTCGTCTTCATCCGAAGCGTTCGAGTCGGCATTAGTCGTCGCGCCTTGCTTGTCCTCGGCTTCATGCAGTGCCGACATCTCGTCTGCATATTCGTCAACCTCGCTGTTCGAACTCGAGGCCTCCTCGCGATCCCTGCCGTGGGCCTGGCCATCGGGCTCGTTATCCGTGGTCAACGATTGACGGGATACGCGGGACTGGGAAGCCCCGACAAGTAGGCTGGCTGACTTTGCGTTGAACCAATCATGCATATGCCGTCCGGGACCGGATGTAAGCTTCTCGGCTTGGAAATGTTGTCGTTGAAGGGTGTTGATATAGGATGCGAAAGTGGCCGAGTCGTATTCCAGTAGCCACCTGCCTCTGATCAGCGTATGCTCCTCAGCATTGCTGACTCACGTATGCAGGTTGCGGAGCTCGGTCAAGCCAGCTACATGAATCTTGGTCTTCGCCCCGACTTTGTGCCAAACGGGTTTAAGGCGCATTCGAACCATCGTGTCAAAACTCTTGAATTGAGCATTCCTGACATTCAGGTCTTCAAGGTCCAGATTCTGGCAGTATCGTCAGCAAAGTCAATCTGCAGTATGGGACACGAACGAGCGAATGATCCCGCTTCAGCTCAACGAGGAGTGCCTCCATACACTCAGTAATGCTGTCCTGACATTGTCGCATGAGGTCCGTCATGGGTTGGTACATTTCTACAACTTCGGCTTGACGGGTCGCTAAGGCTATCTTGACGCCTTCGTTGTACCTGCGCCCCATCTTGTCAGCAACCAGATCTGCTGAACAAAGCTAGCAGCGTACCGTGGCCAAATCATGACATTCACCATATTCAAGTTCACCAGCATATCTTTCAGCGGCGAGATGCCATGAGAGAACATTTCCGGCTCGTCCGAGAAAGCCTTGCAGAAACCGCTCTCGAGAGGTCGTTGGCATCTAGCTAATTCTGAAGTTTCGCTTACCTGATTCTCGCGGCGATACAGGCGGACGGCGAACTCCTCTTGACTCCCATGGGATACCCTGTAGCATCAAGATCAATTTTCTATCCTTTGTATTATGATCCGCAGCTGACCGTTCGGCATGCAGAATGACAAGTCCGGTGATGAGCTTAGCCGGCACTGTTCCCTCTGAATCATACATAAGCGCCAGGACCCCTCCGACTTGAGACGACAACTTACTGAGAAAATCATTGACCAAAATCTTGCTCGTGACCGAGAACAGTCCTCCATGCCGATAAAGCTCTTCTCTGTACCCCGTCAGGAACGCCTGATGGGCATGAGAGTGTACGTGCCGCTGCGTGACAGACATCTCATACGTCAATATTCGGAATCCGGGATCCCGTACACCCATGATCCCGAGCTCATCGCCGATGCCTGCTTCGTCCGAAGGCGTCGCATTGACCTACAGCACATCAGCTGGGTTCTTCAGAACATGTAGACTACACACTACAAAGACAAGATCCTCCTTCCGATCGTATGTTTTGAGCAGGGCACATAGGATCTAGGGCACAGTCAGCCTCAAGGGGATGGCGCAGGTTGAGACTGACCCTACGCATACCCAATCCCTTGGCGAGGATGATCAGATCGTCCTTTTGCGGCCGACATATCTCGCGGATGATCGTCTTGTGGAAAGACAGGTATGGGATATGCCTCCGCGAGGACATCGTTGTGCTATCTCCGTCTCATAGCTTGGGAGGACGAAAGCGGTTGCAGCACAGCACGGAGGCAGGACTATGTGAAACAGTCGCGAGGGTCCCAGAGGTCGAATTCGACCAATAATCCATACAGGATCTCGAGAACCGCGAAATCATGTTCCCGGCGGAGACGGTTCCGACGGGATGACGGTACCATACCGCTCTATTTGCGTTACCCGTTAATGGGCCAAAACAAGACGTGCCTGTCTTTCCGCCTTCTCGGGTCACAGACATGACCAAGCCTTACAAGTTTGCTTGTTGATATACTATCCACAGTCTAGCAATGGTGTCCGAAAGCTCAAACGGCCCTCTTCAGATGTGCAACCGTACGTGAAGATCATCATGGGAGCTTGCAGCGAGCTGAGCCGTGTGAGTATAGCTCAACCAGCCGCCGCGCCGTCCGGGAATGAGCAGATGTTTCTGCATAAAAAGGGTCTGTTCGGAGGTCGAGGACCCATGAGGTGAGCTTCCGCCTTTCTCAACCTCTCCTGGTTTGCGTAGAGTCGTCCTCATGGTATCGTCATCAGCTCGATTGTCTCACCCACCGACAATGTCCTCTCCCCCTGCTCAGCCAAGCTGAGCGGAGCCAAACAACGGCACTTCCAAAAGTGAGTCTCGCTTGCCGCTTGCTTTCTGTCCGACCAAGGATGACAAGCACCGCTTACAGGATGACCGTTTACTTTGCATTGTAGAGGCAAGCCTGTCGGCCTCGCCAGCCAGCTCTCACAACTCGCCGCTTCTGGTTCCGGATTATCGATCGCTTCGAATGGGGAGAAGCCGAAGATCGATTTCTAGGCTTAGATTCACCTTCCAACTTTTCAACCGCTTCGTCTGAAGCGCGATCAGCATGTATGGGCATACCACACCCCAATAGCCCCTTACCCGATCCTCCCCCTTCCTCACTTGCCTCCATCCCAGCTGTCCCACCGAGTCACTTCAGTTTATCGACGCTTACCAGCCCAGACTACCAGGTGAACGGTAGCACTGCATTGCCTGTATGCATATTCCGTGATGAAGTAGCAGTCGCGCTATTCGTATGATGGTCTGCTGGATCCAGAAATCGACGAAGCCTCAGGTTTTCCGTTGACGTCTGTCAGTCCTGGCGTGATGATCCAAATTTCACACTGAGTTCTACTCCTCAAGGAGTTTGAGGCAGCCTCATTTTCTCTTTCCCTAGTCTGCCTTAGTAGCTCCTTTTCTTTCTTTTCAGGCTGCCTTAGCGCTACTGGCGCCGTTTCAACGGGACAGGGTAAATCCCTAGGAGGAGACTCAATGGACAGTCAAGCGAACCGAGCGATGATTCAAGTATGCACGTATGCATAACCATACACACCGCAGCCCAGATCGAAAGCAGCATGATGAGTCTACTTCTTCTTAGGGGCCGACTTTGTGGAAACCTCTTCGACCTTGAGTCCTATATGTGCATATATAAGCGTCTTGCTTCTTTGCAGCACCACTCGGGCGGGTCGATAGGTCACAAGCACCAGCCAAGCTGGTACCTTGTCTCCACATCGCCGTGCAAGGCAAGGCACTCACCAGGGGGCAAACTCTGCTTCAGCTTCTCCGCCTTCTCCGCATCAGGCAAGACGAGGGTGTAGAGATATCGCGAGCATCGGATCTTGAACTTCGTCACGGTCTGGGTCTTGGAGGCGGCCTTGACTTTGGTTGAGGAGGAGGTGGAGGGTCGCTTTATGGTGCTCTTCTTGATCCGTGCGACTGCAAGACAAGCCAGTCAGCGTTCAGCTGCGGCAGATGGGAGGTGAAGGGGCAACGCACGGGTCGCATCCTTCCTCCGCGCGATCTCAAGGAACTTCTTGATATCGTGGATCTGCTTGGGCTAGAGTAGTGAAGGTCAGCAATGTTCTCCGAGAGTGTGCCGCCAAGTCGAGGGAGAGTTCTTCCAGATGATTTGCACAACGCGCAAATAGGTAGGTCGAGCGAAGCGGTCCATGGGACATCCCCTGATAACGCCCATTGCCGCAAGGTCACACCCTCGTACCCCACACCCCAAATCAGCCTTTCCCCATCCCAGCCTTCGGAGTCATGCAGAATATTATGCCCCGCCATACACCACCGTCCGAGAAGACACAAAAGGTGACTCCTCTGAGAAGCGAAGCGAAGCCGCGGTGGATCATCGTGCTTTTGGGTCGAGGTGACCGGAGAGGACGCCGCATAAGATGGGACACTTACCATTTTGACCGATTGATGCCAAGCTAGAAGAACCAACTAAAAGGATCCGACGTCGAGATACAATATCCAGCAACAATGCTGCGAGGACGAAACTCCGAGATACTTCCGCTAAACTTGCCAAGTGAACACTTCCAAGATGTTCTTCGTAGCGCCGACATCGGTGTTAAGCCAGGACTAGATTCGGCTCTTCCACCATTTCCTGCGTCCTCATTACTTCGCTATTCACTCCTTATCCATCCTTACCTGACAACATCGACGAAAATGGTGCGCCTCCTTCTTCATATGAGGCATCACGTCGATTTTCATCGTGTCGCTGCGCCATACCCAGGAGACGTCGGTGAATCAAACCGCCTCCATCTCAACGAAATCGATGGCGCAGTCCAGAGGGAGCCTCACGACCTACTCGATGGGCGGACGCTATGATCTCTGGGAGTACTCTGAGGAGTACCGACACCTGCTGCAGCCTCCACCTTGACCTGATCTGGGGTGATTCCCTGTATGGTGTTGGATTGGACGGCATAGAGCTCCGACGCGATGCCTCGCTCTGATCTCCATTTGGGATGCAAGGAGCAGGTGTTCATGTCGTCTTAATGACCTTTTGCAGCCCAAAGCAGCCAAGGGAAAGTCTAGGCCCGCCGCTGCGCCTTGTGAGTACTCGACGACCATTTCCTATACCTAGCTTGGGGTGCGAGTTTTGCCGAGTATGGCTCTGACTATGATGTAGACGGCACCAAGAAGACGACGAAGCCGGCGCAGAACCCGCTCTTTGAGAAGCGACCAAAGAGCTTCGGTATCGGTGAGTGTTGTCCTCGCCGGAAGCCAGCGATACGGGCTACGGCTCTGAAAGGAAAACTTGCTGACCTCTTTATCAGGCGGTGATCTCCCCCCCAAGAGGGACCTTACTCGATTCGTCAAGTGGCCCGAGTATGTCCGACTACAGAGGCAGAAGGTTATCCTTCATCAGCGTCTCAAGGTACGCCGAGTAATATCATTCACCGAAACAACAAACTGCTCTATCGATCTGCGCTCATAGATTTTTCAGGTTCCTCCAGCTATCGCGCAGTTCTCGCATACGCTCGACAAGAACACTGCGACGCAGCTTTTCCAATTATTGAACAAGTACAAGCCCGAATCCAAGCAGGAGAAGAAGGCTCGTCTCCTTACCGAGGCTGAGAAGCGCGAGAAGGAGGGAGACAAGGCGACCACTCAGGACACCAAGAAGCCCGTTTTCGCCAAGTACGGTCTCAACCACGTCGTTGCCCTCGTAGAGGCGAAGAAAGCTCAGCTCGTGGTCATCGCCGACGATGTGGACCCGATCGAGCTTGTTGTCTTCCTTCCCGCTCTCTGCAGGAAGATGGGCGTCCCGTGAGTAATACCACTTGACTCGAAGGTAGATTCTCACTGCGGCGCAGGTACTGCATCGTCAAAGGCAAGGCACGTCTCGGTCTCATATCCGGCAAGAAGACCTCAGCCGTGCTCTGCATGGACAACGTCCGATCCGAGGAACAACAGGCGCTCGCTAACATCGTCTCGGCTTGCAAGGCGAACTACCTCGACAAGGCGGACGACATCAGGCGTCAATGGGGTGGCGGTATCCGTGGGACCAAGTCGTACGTGATGCTCGTGACTTGCGATTTTCAGCTAAATACCTGTATGGCAGCGTCGCGAAGCTCAGGAAGCGGGCCAAGCAGTTAGGACAGGATTCCAAGAAGATCGATGTTCGCCTTTAGGACGGTTGAGGTGTCAGTGACGGTTGGACGGGAGGTCCGATCGAGATCAGACAGTTTGGCATGTATAACTTTCCTATACCGTATGGCTCGACCACGGTAACAACCAAGGCGTCTTGGCGGGATGTAGCCTAAAAAGTGCATCGCCGGGTAAATCTAGCTTCAATGATACTAACGTCTAGACGGAACACGGACGTCGGGTCTTTGCGTAGAGCGTGACCGCCATCGCAGCTCCATAGAGGTGCAAAACTTCGTCTACGGAGATTGAGAAGCAAGCGAAATAGCGGAACGAGAGGAGTCAGGGACTCGACGCGATGGGTCGAGCTATTGGTCTGCCGGAATCTCGACTTTTTCCTTGTCCATGCCATCCAATATTGTTCTACCTATTCAAACCAAACATCTCCCTCTTACCCGAAAGCAGACTCAGATTCACCACGCTCTTTGAACACTAGACTCTCAATTTGGCATAAACGATCCACCCCCGATCTCCACCACAAAAGTCCTTCCTCACTCCCCGCCACCCCTTTGCTCCCCAAAATGGCCTCCACCATCCCTATCGAGCCGGCCAACGGCGTCAACCCCGAAGAGAAACCGTTCGACTTCGAGAGTCTGAAAGCACACGGGACACGGGAGGATCTGTGGATGTTATTGCACGATAAGGTGTATAATGTGACAAAGTTTATCGATGAGGTAGGTCACTACCGTCCTCATGGCCAAACTCCTACTGGCTACCGGTATTTCCTCTGAGGGTAGTGAGGCTGATGTGCCAATCTCTGCAGCACCCGGGAGGGGACGAGGTGATGATGGAAGAAGCTGGTACGTTTCCCTGCCACAGCACGAGCAAACCGGGCCATTCCTCTTCAAATGGCCCGATCCGTCCCTGCGCTTCAGGATAGCCCTGACGAAAGTGCGCTTGCAGGACGGGACGCGACTGAGGCGTTTGAGGATGTGGGCCACTCCGACGAGGCGCGAGCGATGTTACCGAAGATGTTTGTTGGGGAATTCAATGGCGAGGTGGGTGACGATCTGATTACCTCGTTATCTTCAGCAGCTCTGGGAAGGCTGACGAGAGGTTTTCGTAGACGGCGAGCAAGGTGAAGAAGGCTGTGGATACTGCTTCGGCGAAAGTCTCATCATCTTCTTCCTCTGGGTGAGTCCATAGATGATCTTGGCAGGAGTGGTGTAGCTGACGGTGTGGATAGGTTCCCCTTATGGGTCGTCCCTCTGGGTGGCTTGGCAGCGTATCTCGTCTGGCGGTTCTTCATTGCCAAGTAGCGGCGAGAGGGTGATTTTGGTGGGCCGAGTAACTTGCATAGATCGTGGACGCGGTCCCCTTGATACCTGCATATAGATCGACCTTATATGCATAATGATTCCATACATGATTACCATGGGATGATTACGACATTGCTAGGATTGGACACACCATTACGCAGCCTGGGTCTCGATAGATAACGCTCAACCCCTCCCCTTGTTCCCTGTGTCCTTCCAGTAACCGCCAATCGCCCATACCCGCCTGAAAATCTCGTCTGCCGTTCCCATCCCCTTCCCTAGCCCATCCCGTTCCATCGCGAATAGCAGATCCATCATCGTCACCACTCGATTGTCCTGGATTCTTCTCTCCTGCCCTAGACTATTCCGGTCGACTAGGACCAACCGCCGTGTCGGAGCTGAGAGGACCAAGCCGGATCTCAACCGCTTCGTTGGAGTCTCGTCCTCGTGCACCTCAGACAGGCCTTTAAACTGCTGACCACCCTCCCCGTTCCTTTCCTTTCCCTTCCCTCTGGATTTCTCCCTTCCGTCTCCTGCTTTTGTCCCAGCTTCACCAGCCTCCGCAGTCATCGCGCCCGGTGCCTCTGCCGCGCCCTCCTGTCCGGCCTTCCGCTTCCTCCCCGCCAACGGACTACTGACATTCGGCACACTCGTCAACCAGCTATACTTCTTCGAAACCCCCGCGCTCCGCATCGCCATCGCGTTCGACATCTTATGCTGAACCTCCGCCGACACATCTCGCGCCGCCTTCTTCCCAGCCTTCTTCGTCCCCTTCTTCTCGGCGACCGTACCAAATACTGGGGTCCCATTCCCGTGCGCAGTGACCGGGGAGATTTCATTAGTCGATGGTCCGAAGGACGAGCCGGAACCGGTTTCGGCCTCGACAGCTTTCTCGACGCGTTCTCGAGCGCGTGCAAGTTCGGTCTCGTGGGCAAGCCGGTCCATCCGGGAAGCTCTGAAGGATTGCTCGGCATCCTTATTCGCCCGGCTCAACGCGTCGAGCACGGCGTTCGCGTCGGACGTCACTCGGTGAGACCACATGGGTTTGGCGGGTTTTCCGGAGGACGAGGATGAGGGGGAGGTTTGAAGGGGTGGTTCCCGGAAGTGGGAGGAGGAGGTTCGGTGGGTTTGGGCGGAGATTGAGGAGGAAAGGAGGGAACGGATTCGGGATTCGGCGGCGAGTGCGATGTAGGATAAGGCTTCGTCGTCGATGGTCATGCCGTGGTCCTTGGCTAATAACCATTAGTTCCATCTCTAGGAAGGAAGACTCTGAAAGTAGACTGACCCAAAGCGCCAACCTTCACCTTCAACGAGGCCATCCCAAACAAATCCGTCCTCTTCCCTCGACCGCTCATCCCGCCATAGCCAGCATTCTCACTCGACACCCTGCCCGCATTGATTCGCCGAGCAGCTTCTTCCTCCGCCTTGATACATCCAGGTTCAATGGACTACCCATGAGATCAAAGGGATCAGCTCACCCGAAGGTCAAGAGCCCCGCCAAGCTTGAGCGCTTTAGGCAGCCGCTCGTCCTTCACCGGTGAGAACGAGCGGTGCTGGAAGTTGTTGTTCGGGCCGGGGACGAAGCCGGGTGCTGACATGATGTGGGTCCATCAAGACTGGGCTTTCAGGAAGAGCTGGGGAGATGGGAATCGTCTCGACTGACCTTCCGTCAGTAAATGCGAAAGGGCAGGCACGACTAATAGTTTTAGCTTAGACCAGCTTTTAGGCGTGCATGCTTGGAGATTTGATCGCGTTTATGATCCAGCGCTGTATTTCGCTGCTCATCATCCCTTCGTCACCTTTCCGCTTGTACTGCATTCTGTCCACTCTTTCAATTGATTTTCCTCTCTCATGGTATGTCTGTTCTACTCTAGCAACGCGCAAAGCGAGCCGCAGTCGCACAATCCTAGCTGCGTTTTCAGAGCTGACTTGGACCTTTTTGTGGCATTTGCAGAACCCCCTTTTGGCGGCGAGCAACGCGGCCACCAATGGGAACGGAGTCGATGATGACAAGCTGTCGGACTATGTGCCGGAGAGTCGTGATCTGTCGGTGTCGAGAGCTGTAAGTCTAGCTCCTGTCGCTCTAAGCCTTGGGCCTCTTTGCTTCGCACTGAAGGAGCCCGTCGGGTGCTCTGCATGAACGCACTTTGCGCCCTTTCCTCCTCACGCTGACTTGTTTCCTCTCGCAGCCATCCGCAATCGCCTCGGACGAGCGACATCTCAATACCGCACCGCAGACGCCCGAGCCGCAATCCGATGGGGAATACGAGCTTGGGGAGGATGAGCTGATGGACGAGGATGATATGGCGAAAGGCACCGTGAGTCTCCTTGGTCTCCCTCGCCAACTGGCCGGACCAATTCACCGTAGTGCTGACAGCTTCTTTAGCCCAAAGTGACCCCTTCGGCTGCACGGCGGCAGGTACAGGCTTCCGCGAAGAAGGCTGCGACGGCGGAGCGACGGGCACAGATTTCGAATATCGGGAGTCGGAGAACAGCCATAGAGAACGCGAAGGTGCGTGGGCCTATCGGGAGTCAAAAATGTGTTGCTCATACGGTTCACAGCTTGCGGATTCGATGAAGCGGTTTAATTACCTGTTGGGGCAAACGGAGCTGTTCCAGCATTTTATCGATCTGAAGGTGAGCTTCCCTGCTCGCAGTCCCGGGAGCCAGCTCATGGAGCCTAGAAACAAAGAGAGCCGGAGTTCGCAGCTATGCTGGACCAAAAGCTGTCGAAGCCATCGGGATCAAAGGGGAAGAAGGCGGCGTGAGTTCAGCTGTGATCTTACTCAGGTGATACTGAGCGGTATGGCAGAGATCACCGTCACCGGAAATCCGAGAAGGAGGAGGACGAGGAACTGCTGAAGGAGGAAGACGGCGAGGATGAGGCGATGGTCTTCGAGGAAAGCCCTCCATGTGAGTGTCTGAGATGCGGAAGAAGACGGTAGTACTGATCAGTGGTCGGCCATTCAGTCGTAAAGAATGGCAAGATGAGGGACTATCAGGTTCAGGGGCTGAACTGGATGGCGTCGTTACACCACAACGGAATCAATGGGATCCTCGCGGACGAAATGGTCCGTATCCTTCACAATATCGTTTAAGCGCTTCGTGCTGATGCTGTACGTACAGGGTCTAGGGAAAACATTGCAGACCATCGCATTCCTCGGGTATCTGAAACTCCACCTAGGCATCCACGGACCACACCTTATCGCCGTACCCAAATCTACACTGGACAATTGGGCGCGAGAAGTGGCGAAATGGGTGCCCGGTTTCAATACTGTTGTCTTGCAAGGAGCTAAGGAGGATCGCGTGAGCATTCTGTACGACGGCCAGGCTTTCCTGACATCTCGCAGGCGGTGCTCATCAATCATCGCATCCTCACCCAAGACTTCGACATCCTCATCACCTCCTACGAGATGTGTCTTCGCGAGAAATCCACCCTGAAGAAGTTCAGCTGGGAGTACATCATAATCGATGAAGCACACCGTATCAAGAATGTCGACTCGCTTCTCAGCCAAATCATTCGGACTTTCGTCAGCCGTGGACGACTGTTGATCACCGGTACACCGCTGCAAAACAATCTGCACGAGCTTTGGGCGTTACTGAATTTCATCTTGCCAGACGTCTTCTCGTCCAGGTACGTGATCAAATCTGGCGAGGGTCAAGGTTTCCGCTAATCCAGGACCAGTGAGGACTTTGACGCCTGGTTTAAGACGAAAGAGGACTCCGAGCCCGATGCCATGGTCAAGCAACTGCATAAAGTACTGCGACCTTTCCTGCTTCGACGTGTTAAGGCGGACGTCGAGCAGTCCCTGCTACCGAAGAAGGAGGTCAATCTTTACGTTGGGATGACTGAGATGCAACGGAAGTGGTACAGGATGTTGCTGGAGAAAGATATCGACGCTGTCAACGGTAAGTCGAGCTGTGACGGATTCTGCATTCGATTGTTGACACGGAAAGTAGGTGCTACAGGGAAGAAGGAGGGAAAGACACGGTTGTTGAATATTGTCATGCAGCTGAGGAAATGCTGCAATCATCCTTATCGCGAGTAGTCGGTTGGAACACGAAGCGTCAAGCTGATCCGCTTCACAGTCTTCGATGGAGCGGTACGTGCCGAGAGAGAAACATCGATCTATCCCTCTGACTATGCTACAGGAGCCCGGACCTCCGTTCACTACTGACGAACACCTCATCGACAACGCGGGCAAGATGGTCATACTGGACAAGCTGCTTAAGTCGATGAAGGCCAAAGGCTCTCGTATTCTCATTTTTTCGCAAATGAGCCGAGTCCTGGATATCCTCGAGGATTATTGCCAATTCCGCGGCCACCGTAAGTAGTGCATCTCGAGAGCCATGATAAGGTCCTAACCAGACGACAGAGTACTGCCGAATCGACGGTGGGACAGCTCACGAGGATCGTATCGCCGCTATCGACAATTACAACGCACCAGGCAGCGAGAAATTTGTCTTCTTGCTAACCACGCGAGCCGGCGGCCTAGGCATCAATCTGGTGACAGCCGACATTGTGGTGCTCTTTGATAGCGACTGGTGAGCAAAGAGCGCTAGTCGATACTCACGATCGAAGCTAAAACTTGCCCTAGGAATCCGCAAGCAGACTTGCAAGCGATGGACCGAGCACACCGAATCGGACAGACCAAGCAGGTCTACGTCTTCCGCTTCATCACACAGGTATTATCATGTACTGCCGTAAATCAAGCTCATCGCTGATTTCGTACTCAGGACGCAGTGGAGGAGCGCATATTGGAGCGAGCTACGCAGAAGCTCAAGCTGGATCAGCTAGTCATACAAGAGGGGCGGTCACAAAACGCGGTGAAGGGTACGTCATGCTTCCCTCGCCCTGCATCAATATACTCACGTAGGTGATAGTCGGCTCAAACAAGGATGAGCTGCTCGATATGATCCAGCACGGCGCAGAGAAGATCATCAATACTGCTCAGAGGTGCGTTCGTGGCCAAATGGGTACCAAATGGCTATCTGATGATTACTCAGCATGTTGATCGACGATGATATCGATGACATCATCAAGAAGGGCGAAAATAAGACGGCTGAGCTCAATAGCAAATATGCCGGCCTCGACCTGGACGCGCTCAACAATTTCAAGTCGGAAAGTATGGTCAACCAATGGGAGGGAGAGGACTTCGCCACGGCAAGGGTGAGCTTCTTCGCGTCTCGCTTTGGTAATATTGCTGACGTTCGAATAGCGGAAAAACCTCATCTGGATCGAGCCCGCCAAGCGGGAAAGGAAGGGCAACTATTCCATCGATCAGTACTACCGAGACAACATGAATCCTGGCGGGCCCAAGCCTGACAAGCCGAAAGTCCCTCGAGCACCAAAGCAGGTCCATGTCAACGACTTTCAGTTCTACCCGCCACGGCTTGTGGAGCTACAAAATCGCGAGTTTGACGCTCATCGAGTGCGCATATGACTCTCCGTCGGGGTCGCTGCTGACGATTTCTGCGTATGCAGAAAGCACAAAACTACGTCGTCCCGACTAGAGAGCCCGACGAGGGCGAAACAGCGGAAGAGGTCGAGCAGGAGCGCATCGAGGAGCAGGATCGGATCAACAACGGTAAGATGGTTTTGGTCCTTCTGTATTTGCGCTGACAATCCTCAGCTGAGCCTTTGACTGAGGAAGAGAATGCGGAGAAGGACACTTTGGCCGAGGAGGGCTTCTCCGACTGGCAACGGCGACACTTCCAGGCCTTCATAAAAGCGATGGAGCGATACGGACGAGACAGCCTGGACAAGGTTGCGCTGGAGATCGCAGATCACACAGAGGAGGAAGTGCGGGAATATGCGGCCGTCTTCTTCGAGCGCTATATGGAGCTCAAAGGTGAGTCGCAGCCTCATTCACCTCTGACATACCGAGCTGACGTTTCGCAGATGCCGACAAGTTCATGGATCGTATCGAAGCAGGCGAGGTTAAGCTGAAAGAGCAAGTCGACCGAATCGATTCGCTGCACAAGAAAGTTCGATCTTATCAGTACCCGATGCAAGAACTCAAGGTTCAGTATGGCCAGAACAAAGGCAAGTCGTACTCGGATGAGGAGGATAGATTCTTGCTGGTACGGATGCACCACCATGGGCTCGATCGAGACGACTGCTACGATCTGATCAAGCGGGACATCGGAGAGTGGCCCTTATTCCGGTGAGATAGCTTGCGAAGACATGGTGTGCATCACTGTAGTGGGTAATAGGTTTGATTGGTTCTTCAAGTCGCGAACTCCTGACGAGTTGCGGCGACGCGGCGCGACTCTTCTGCTTTGCATCATGAAGGACAAGGACCTGTACGAGGAGAAACCGAAACCGAAGGGCAAGGTGCGTCCCATCCGACCCGAGTGAGGCTGTCCTGACGAGTCTATCACGCAGAAACGCCCCTTACACGAATTGAAGAATGGTCCAGTATCGCGAGACACCAGTCCAAGCGTGGCGGGTAAGACGGGCAGTACGTATCGTTCGAGTCTCGCTCCTCGCGTTGAATCAGGTGCAGACAAAAGGCAGAAGGTGTGACCCGCATTGACTAGAGCAGGGGGGACGGGGGCATTGCATGGGATGGATTCAATATTGATAGACTCGTTGGGACCTCTTGTACCATGAATGTACCGATACCCGCTGCCATCGAGTCATTGCCAAAACGAGCAACATCTGCACGAATATTGGTAGGATGCCAGGGGGAAGAAGATGCATTATTGCAAATGAGGCCGATGGCGAGCAACACGACTGGACACAAAAGGCGGCGAGAGAGAATTTGGAAAAGTGTGCGTGTGGAATGAACGATTGGAAGAATTGGACGGATGGTTGGGCTTTGGACAATGTGTATATTGCAAGGTGAACGGAGATGGATTAAGGGGAATGCGATGGGTGGGCCCATAATGATCGAAGAACGAAAGGGAAATCGTGTATGCAAGGGTATCGACAAGGGGATGTCGGGTCGGGGGAAATGACGAAGCTCAGTGAGTGAGCGTCTCACACCGCCTGAACGCGTTCTGTCAGCGTTCGACTCTTGAGATAAAGGCGGATGGGTACTTACTCAAGCACGGTCTGGTAGATGAACTTGAAACTCCAGACGCTCCCTCTTAACCGTTTGATATTGAGCAGGTACAGCCCAGGGAGGTTCTTCATCCGGCATAACTCGACGACAAACTTGACTTCATCCCCGCTGTCCACGCTACAATCACGTCGTAAGCACTACTACCCGGGAATTTGGGGAAGACGTACGAATGCTCGCCATACAGAGGCTCCGAGCCTAGTGGAGGTGTAGCGAGACCGACGGATGATGCGGATGGCGATCCAAAGGGTTCAGACTCCGATCGAGGGAGTTGGGATGGGTGATGGGATGACTGGGACGAGCCACGGCGGAGTAGCATGCCTTTCAGGCCGCCAGAGGAGAGGATGCCTATTGATGAGCTCGATGGCAATGGCAGACCGCGGGAGTCGGTCTAGAGCGGCACATGAGCATAGCGCTAGACGAAGAAGGAGAAAGACGCACCCTGCCTGTGGAAGCGGAGCTCATGAGACTGAAAGGGCTAGTCCCGCTTCCGATGCTCATAACACTCCCCAATCCGAGACCGGTCGTAGCACCAGCCTTGCGTCGGCGAACTCTCGTACACCGCAAGCGGAACTCGTTTTCCTTCTTGATCTCCATCCCCATTCCGTGGAGCACGCGGAGGACCTCGGCAAGCACCTCCGCTGGCGTACGAGACGATAAAGCTGTTTGGTCAACAAGCCCGGTATGGACGCGCATCTTGGCGTCATCGGCCGACCGCGTAGAAGTGGGCCGGAACGCAGCTTTGCAAGGCGGAACTGTCGATGTTGCAGATGCCGCCGCCGTATCAGCGGGATGATGTGACTTTGATCGGGAAGGGATGGGCATCGAACCTGCGCGAGACGGGGAAAGAAGGCTCGCGGTGGACGTCGCGGCAGGCGGGACCACCACGTTGATTTTGCTTCCAGCTGGTCCAAGGCGTATCCGGACTGATTCGGGCATCTCTTTGAGCGATGTCGTGTAATCAATTACCGGTTCGGTCACCGGCGCAGGGTCAGTGACTGTGATATTTGGAGTTCCCTGAGCCGTATGCGCAATACTGCTCGTGGATGACATGGCCAGATTGGCCATTGAACCCGCCATAGGCTGTGGTCCCCGCGCAGGGCCGTTGGAAACGCGCACAAACGAGCTAAGCGAGTCGGACTTGATACCAGCGCTCTTGAGATTGACCAGAGTATCCTTGGCGAGCGATTTACGGCGGAACCAGTCCATGACCTTTTTGGCTGCCGAACTCGAGGCTGTCTTGTGGCCTTGCGCATCTTCAGCTGGTTGCGTTGAGAAGGCGTCGACGGTGACAATGGAGGGGGAGCTCAGGCCTCTCTCGTGCATGACTTGCGGCTGGATTCCTTCGCCGTCGATGATCATTGGCGGGGACTGAGTACCTTGTGATAAAGGCGTGGGGTTCATATCGCGGGGCGCTAGAGGTGTCACCGCCGGAGTGACAGGGGTGAAAGCTGCCGGTTTGCCATCTCGTGGAGACAAAGAGCTAAAAACGGGATCAGCCCAATCCCCCATCCCAAAATGCCTGACTGACCGATTGACCATTTGCTGGAACGTCCTCCTCCGTGATGTCTTCTTGTCTTTGATCGAGTCAACATCCGCCGTCCGGGGCCGCATGAGCGAAGTCCGCTTTGGCCCTTGCGTCACCTCATTCTGCGCCGCCTGGATCGTCGCGGCTGATCCGCCAGAACTGGGTGGACGGGACACATCGAGCGAAGATCCAGCCTGTCCAAGAAGTCTGGCAAGGCCAAACTTGTCTAGCGACATGCCTTTTCGGTTGCGGTCTCGCTTGGGAGGCGGTACCTTCGGCAATCCAGACGACGTGAGGTCCGCAGACTTGCCCTCAGGAATCGGCTCCGAAGAAGCAACAGAAGCGGCTGCTTGAGCCGGCGATTCCAGTCGCTTGCTGGGCTGCTGGAGAGACGCTTTCGGCGTTGCGACATTTGAGGAGTCTCCACGGGGCGTAGCGAGATCAGCTTGGACGGTGTTGGCCGCTGCGCGGGGTGTGGACGGCGACCCGGTGCTTTCGCCGACATGGATGGATTGAGCCTGTTTCGACGGAGTGGTTGGCGCCGTCGAAGCAGCAGAACGAATCGGCGCAGCTTCGAGAATAGCTGTGGCGGGTGGCGTAGTCGCCAAAGGCGTAAGGACCTGAGAGGCGTCCGGCGAAGGTGCTTCGGAAGTGACCAAACCAGCAGGCGACTCGCTTCGCCTTTCCCTTGCATGACCGCTTTCCGACGAGACAGATTCCATCTCGATGTCGCTCGAGGCCAGTGGTACCAAGGAGCTGGCACCTGAAGCCTTGGGTGAACCCTCGTCCTGAGGTGATCTTGCGGCCCGCTTCGCCTCGTACACTTCCGTCATCTTCTCGTATGAAGCTTCGCCATCGTACTCGACCTGAATCGTATGCCGGTTCTTGTTCGCGGACATGGGAGGTCTGGCTTCTGGGGAAGGCTCGACATCCATTGGCTCGTTCTCGACCGCCATGGTAGAGTAGCCAGCCAAGGAGGGGAGGTCGGACTGTTCCGAAGCGAGGATTTGCGCCTTCGGAGTGATGGAAGTGGGTGGGATGGATCCGGCACGCTTTCTGGGCGGGGTAGTCGGGACGGGCGCCGAGGGAGGGGGGACTTCGCTAGGACTCGGGGCTGTATCGGGCGAGACGACTACTGGAGTGTCGGCTATCACAGAGGACGTGTGAGATGCCGCCGGGACTGGCGGATGTATGGCAAGCGGTGGGCGAGCCGCTGCGACGAGAGGTGGCGAGCGTGATCCGGCATTGCTGAGATACTCTGGCATTGTAGTTGCACCAGGCATTGTGCTGTGATGTCTAGGCTCCTTCGCCCGTCGCTGCTCGAGCAGGCTGGCGGTGACGGCGGTACCTGGCAGGCTGCTCTGACTCCGCTGCATCGCCTTCTGATCCTTGGCTTCTTGCTGTATCCGCTTCCGTTCGCCGAGCTCTCGCTTCGCCACTTGGCTCTTGCGATACATGTTCTCCTGGAACGAATGCTCCTGCTCCTCGACTGTTTTGTCGAAGAAATCCCGTTGACCTGACAGCCAAGGGTGCTGCATTATATGCTCGATCCGACATCGGTACTCGGGATCGGGAACGAGCATAATCTGCAGAAGGTGTTTCGCCTGCGCGGTCATGTGGTCGGGGAAGTTGAGCTTGGTGTTCATGATGTACTTGTAGAGGAGGTTGATGTTGTCGCCATCGGGATTGGCCGGATCATCGTCGTAGGGCAAGTAGCCGGAGAGCATCGCGTAGAGGATGACACCGCATGACCAGATGTCGACCGCGGATCCAACGTACAAGCCTTCGGAAACGACGAGTTCTGGGGCGGCGTAGCACGGGCTGCCACAGCTGGTCGCCATGAGGTCGTCAGCCGCATGATCAAATCTGTTTGCGAAGCCGAAATCGGTGATGATGATGTTGCGATGCTTGTCGAGTAGGAGGTTCTCGAGCTTGAGGTCCCGATGAACGATGTGCTTCTTGTGCAGATAGTCGACACCGGAAACCAGCTGGGCGAAAAGCTTCTGGGCGTCCTTTTCCTTCAGATACCGATTGGCCAGGATGTGGTCAAATAGCTCGCCCCCTGGACCAAGCATGAGCTGATATGTCAGTGAAGGAGGGCGACTCACCACCAGCAAACTCAAGCACAATGCCGATATACTTCTCTGTGTCAATCACGTCAAACATCCGTACGATATTGGGGTGTTTCAGTGTCTTCAACGGGTCAGAACCACAGCTAGATGAGTACGCTGACTCGCCTTCAGCACGTCAATCTCTCTCTCCACCTTGCTCGCCCGCACTTCGTCCTCCAAGCTCCCCCTTCGTATCAACTTGATCGCGACCTCTACACCAAATTCGGTATGCACGCCGAGTTTGACTTTGCCAAACTCGCCCTCTCCTAGCGTCTGAAGGAGGACATAAGGCCCGAAGCCCACCATGGGCCGACGGGGGTGTGCAGTTTTGTATGCCCATACCGAGGGGTGAAGTACATACTCATCGGTCAAGTTTTCGGGCTTTGGCGGGGAAGCGGTGCCGAGAGTCGCGCTAGGATTGTGAGATTGCCGTTGTCGAGGATTTTGCTGTGCGGTGTGTGTGTGTGACGAGGCGTGCGCGTTGGACGTGGATGCAATGGGCTCGGCGGCAGGAATCGGGATAGGCATGGAGGGCGTTTGAGAAGGGCGAGGGCGAGTGGCAGACGTGGACTGGGATGTTCCCGTCTCGGCGGACCGATATGCCCCGAATTCATCGGGTGAGGGGGTTGGTGGATTGGGTGGGCGAGACGATGCGTGCCCCTGTTGAGGTTTGGTAGAGGACATGGATGATCGAGCGGAGGGCGCGGCGTGTGCTGGTGGGAAGAGACCAGCGGGCGATTGATTGGGTGGAGGTGACCACGGGGGAGTAGGGTAACGCGCCGCGCCGTCTGACGAAGACGCGAACGGGTCGGACATTGGATATGATAGCACGGATGTCATGTAGATGGTGCCGCAAGGTCAGGGAGGGCCGACGCGACAAGGGACGGGGTTTGATCGCGTTGTCGGCGACACAATTTGGTCAATGAACTGGATTACAGAGCGGCGGGATAGAATGAGTGGCGTAGGGAGCGATCGATCAAGTCAGCAGCTTGGGCATGCATGGAAACGAAGATATGAATTGAGCTGGATCGGAGGAGGGGATTGAAGGTGACGGGTCGAAAGGATGTTGAATGATTTCGGGAGAAAGGGAAGGGGGTTGAGGGAGTCACTTACAATCTGCCCCTAGCCAGTGTCTCCAGTTGATCCAATCGCCACCATACGAATCTAGGCTCGACCCATGCAACGTGTCCTCCCTCTTCCCTCTTCGCTAGTCCGGTGTGTGGTGCGAGATGATGACGGGGATGATGGGGGGAGTGCGGTGACGTTTGGGTGAAACGGCCAGGGACCTGGTCTTTAAATCTGCGGGCTATAGTTGTCCTCGTTGCGTTTCCGCGGCGCGTGGGCTGCCGACCACGATGATGCCTTTCGGACGTCACGTCGAAGGAGAATGGAATGATCGCTATACAGGCAGGTGATGATACAGTCAAGGAGATGCGAAGTGAGGACGCACGGTTGTTTGATCAGATGGAAGTCGTTGGCGCCGTCAGGGGAAAGGGCGGGGAGATTTTCGTAAAATCATACCAAAATGGCAATTTTCCGCCAGGAACAAAACCTCAAACAAAACGCGTTGCGGATAGTCAGTCGCGTTCGACATGCCGTAGTCTCTCTCTATCCATTGCATTATGCCGCTTGAATGGCTTCAATTAAGCTCAGAAAGCTTCCGCCCCCCGTCGCTTCGATCATGGACTGACCCGCAGCTATGCCCGTCGGCGACCATCCATCATCCTAAAAGATCTCATCGCACGCGTGAGGATGTGTAGCGGGGACAAGGAAAGCCTCATTTTCGGGAATCAAGATTTTCCCGAGAACCACACGTTTTGCCTCGTGAAGGAGTCACGGAGATGATTCAGCCAGGAACTCTCCCTTTGATGACTCAAAAAAGAGTGTTTTCGTCTGACATATGCTTGATTGCGGAGTAGCAACGACAAACTCGCTAGCTCAGGAGACCCCTCGGGTTTGTGACCATTAGGCGACGGTCCCAAAGACATTCTTGACTTCGAGCGGTGCCTGATCACCGCCACCTTCTCGTTACGATGACCACGTGTCATTTTTGAAACAGCTAATTGCTAGGGTGGGGGAGAAAAGAATCACATCAACATTTGTCTGCAGAAATCGTGCCGAGCTCGGCAGAATTGCTTCCGAGCCGGAGTACACAGATAAGTAAGCTTGATCTGAATTGTTCTGTTCGTAGCCCCAATCCAGTACTTGCACTTCGTCTTCGCTTTCTGAGGTCATGTCGACTCCCGCCACCGCTGACCTCGGCTCCGACGAAGAAGACGTCGACTATGTACCTACCTCTCCGAAACGCAAGACGGCGAAACGACGACGGTCCGGCTTATCCTCCAGCTCGACCTCCTCCGGGCATGACGAGGTGGACGAGGTTGAGGTGAAGCGCTCTAAGCTTGTCGCGGAGAATGAGAGGAGACTGAAAGCGGCTGAGGCGTTCGCGGCTATGAGAGAAGAAGGTGTGGAGCGATCCAGTCGTGAGGCGGACAAGCTGGAGAAGGAGGAGATGGAGATGGTCGAGGTGAAGCGTGCGAGACGATTCGCTGGGGAGACTTCATAGTACGTCGATCACCAGACTGCCTTCTGAGCCATGAGTGACAGCCTCAGTGAGAGCGTCATGCTCCCTTCGACAGATCCCGAGGCGGTCGCCTACCTCGCTCAGGAACGAGTATCCACTACCAACGGGCCGACCTCAGAATCGACAGACCCCATACGAACGCCACCGACATCAACGACTTCCCAAATCTATTCGTCTATGGCTGCTCCTCAACCGTTCCCACCCCAGACATCCATCCCGTCCAAACCCACACCTAAACCACCCGTCCGGCGAAAACCCCGTCAATCGCTCGAACAGATGTCCGCAGCGCTATCCTCCGGAAAGAAAATGACGACCCTCGAGAAGGTCCGTCCCCGTCTCGCTAAAACTGCTTTCGCCTACGCTGATGATGACGTAGTCGCAGCTGGATTGGTATAGTCATATGGCGTCCGATGAGAAGGTCAAAGATGAGCTGGAGGCGAATCGACGATCTGGAGGGTTCCTCCAGAAGCGGGAGTTCTTGGATCGGGTCGGGGAGAGACGGACGGGGGCGCCCGAGGGGAAGGGTGGGCGGAGATGAAGGTTTCATTGGCATTTGGACTCTAAATTCGCTTGTGGTCTTTGCCTTGTAATGTATGCGTTGGGCTTGTCCGCCAGATCAATGAGCTCTCGGCTGTGACAAGTGACATACTGCATGAGCGACATCGCATTCATTAAGCTCATAAAGACATAGCGAGGCCGTCAAGCAAGCACCCTCCCCTCCCTATCCCCTGAGCATTCTCCCATGAACTCCTGTTACGCCACACCCTACCCACTCCTCTTCTTCTTCAATCCCCTCTTCTTCCCCTTCCTCTTCCTCCCCCACTCACCCACAGCTCCGCCATCCTTCGCATCCCACTCCTCCCCCTCCAACATCAGTTCTCGAGGCGGCAGTCCCGCCTCCCACGCTCCTGGACTTGAGATTGCCAAGACGGGAGGTTGAGGGCGATCCAGTCCGTCCATTGGAGGTGTACATAGACCGGAACCTGAGCGGAAGGAAGCTGGAATTGGCGGGACGGGTGGAGGTGCCACTGGGATGAGGAGAGCGGCACGGAGGGATTTGATGGATCGTTGTCGTCGAGCGGTTGTGGCTGCTGACTGATGAGATTGCGGAGGTTCCGTATCTCGCGTTGAACGGTCCTCGTGAGACCTGTGTGATGGATGAGGTGGAGTTGGGGGTTTGTAAAAGAATGATTTGGTATAGTCGATCTCGGCGGTCGTGTTGATCCCCAGTGCGTCAAGTCCTGTCACCATCTCTGATTCTCGCCAACGTAGGGGACCACGCTTCTTCAGCGGACTCCAGCCGGCAAACTGCTCGCCTTGCTCTCCCCAGTTCAAGCGTGGACCAAGCGTTGGACTCGTCCCGTCTTCGATCGGCGCGGTCGTCTCACTTGTCCATATTGCGTCTCGCAACTTGGCGAGTGATGGGCGAAGGCGAAGGGCCATGGAGGATAGTGGACCGGAAGGTTCGGTAATAGTGATTGTCGGCGGTATGGCGGGGAGGTCCTCTGCTTCGGAAGAAGTCGAGTCGCATACTACTGGTGATGAGGTGACTACGGTCGGGAGAGCGGGTGTGATAGGGCTGATCCGCATAGGCGCAGGGACAGAAGTGGTAGTCTCGAGTTCGGTTGGGATAGGTTGGCAGGTGGTGCCAAGGACGGCTTTGCGTATCGTCCCCAGCCATGACTCGGGAACAGGTGATCTGGTGAACGCAGGTGTTGACTTGGCTATTCTAAGGTTTCTTGCTCGGTCGCCGTATTTGAGAGCGGGCTTTGGCTCTTCCGTCTCCTCTTGCACGGGTTCAGGAGTCATCGATGCTCTTCGTGGATGAGGTCGTGACGCAGCTTCGACATCGGGCAAAGGTGAAGCCGGCTTCACCGGCGGGTCGTAGTCCTCATCATACTCCACCGCTCCGGACATGATCCTCCTCCCGAACCCCATGGAAGAAGTGGTACTCCCGCTCCCCATTCCCATGCCAAGCGAATCATCAACGCCATCCGTCTCCTTCTCCTCGCTACTGGCTCGACTCCGACTCCGACTCGAGCCGAGACTCTCGACATCGCCAAAGGTCATCCCGTACAGCGCGTCATCGTCGTCACATTGCGCTTCGTAGTCCTCGGGCAAGGGGCAGTACCCGTAAGTCTCATCCTCGATAGCCTGCGGTGGAGGAGGGGAGCTAAAGAAGCTATCGATTTCTGGTGCAGGTAGAATGTATCCGAGACCAGGGTACTGCCGAGGCTTATCGTCAACCGGCGTCGAGTTGAAACGAGGCATAGGAGGCTGTTCCTCTTTCGGTGTTGATCGGGCAATCCGATCCAGCTCCCAATTGCTCTTGACTTTCCTCACTCCTTCGCCACCTCTTGCCAGTCCCAAGCCCACACCGGTGGAAGCCTGCCGGGCGATGTCTTCGAATGTTGCGGGGCCTTTCGTTGGCGGTGACATGTCCATCACGGCTTTCGCGGCTCGACCAAGCGCAACGATGCCGCCGTTCCACCACGTCGGTTCGCTAATTACCGCCGGAATGGCGGGAGGATCTCTCCGGCAATCGTTATCTACCCCTGTGATCTGGGACAGCGCTAGTGATCGAAGCAGTGACGAGGAAGATTTCAGCGGGAGGCTGGGTTCAGTGAAATGTGAGACCCGATGTTCGGCTCCAGTCCTCGTTCCACGCGGCGTGAACCCAAACGCGCCGTACAGGTCCTCCACCTCGTCGTCGAGCGTTTTTCGGATACGTGTCCGAGCCTTCTCAGCTTCCGGTGTGTAGACTCGCGTCTCTTTGTAACCCGCTTGTTGGAGGAGATCTGCAAGGGAGGAATACTCGTGTTGGGAATGAGGGGCGATGATGTCAATGGATGGGGTTGAATAACTCTGTGGTGACGGTCGGGATGGTCGGCGAGAGGGACCCGAGCGTGAGGAGAGGGATGAAGGGTATCGAGTGATTGGTGTTTCAGGTGGAGCGGTCTGAGCGGGGATGTCGGGGATCAATCGGTTGTGTGTTGAACGGAGACGCTCGGACGTACCATTTTGCTCGAGAAGAACCAGTAAGACCGGGCTCAGGATACAAATGTAGTCCTTTGACTGTGAGGTTGATCGCGGACCCAGTGATAGGCACTTTGGCTTGCCAGGCGTAGGGTAAAGTGCTGAGGGTCGATTGGGATTCGGACCGTCGCACAACAACCTAAAGACCAGCCGCGCTTCGTTGATCGATACAGTATTTCCAGAGACTGGAGAGGCGATTGTCGATATGTTCGTAGACGTCTTGGCCCAGTGCAATGAGTGGTGATGATCTCAATGATGCTGCTTGGCAGCGTTGATGGTTATAAATCGAATATTCCAAACAACAGGACCGGCCGGCAACCGGCGTAAAGCCCGGCCCTGAAAAGCAGCCGCGGTTGGTAACGACTGTTCCATTGGGTCATATGCATCCCGGGTTGCCGGCAGCATGCATTGACCTCATGAACGCGCATTCACTAGTCGCTCTTGCTTGCACGAGAAACGATTGGCCGTCATCGAGAGGTTCAAAGTGCAGATTTTACCCCATCGTCAGCGTGGGGACCTTTGAGAGGGTCAATTAGACCCGGAGGCATATTATCCTTCTTGGACTTTTGCTCCCGTTGCTGATCCTTTCCTCATTCGACGCTTTTGGGTGGCCAAGTCCCCGTCTTTCAACTCTTGACACACATTTACACCTTCACCTTTTGTTTTGTTCCACGCCCGACTTCGACGTTATCAGATCCCTAGCCTGGTGCGGTTAGGACTCATTAACTGGATGCGGGCGCTTTCGCGTTTTGGGTCTCGGTAATGACGGTCATTCTTGACTACCCTACCTTCTCGGACAGCCCATTCTTCTTTGACCGGCGGAACATCTCTATCCCCCAGCAGGAAGCTGCCTTCGTCCAGGTGTGTCGCCACCTCCTTTACATCTCAGGCTGGAGAGCTGAGAGTCTGATGCTTCCAGGCTCACTCGGCACCACGAGTCGCGTACTATCATCCGAAGGACGTGGGGAACTACCATTATGGCGTGAGTTAGCTTAGAGTGGGATTGCGTACCCCTTCACCATGCTAAGGCAAGTGAGACGCCTGAACGAAGCTGATCAGCTCGTTATGATAGGAACGCCATCCAATGCGACCTCATCGACTTGAGCTTACCAATCAGCTCGTCCTCGGGTATGGCTTGCATGACAAGATGACGATGCATGCTCCGCGGAAGGCGACGGAGGAAGAGCTCTCCTCATTTCATGACGGGGATTACGTCGACTTCCTCAAAAGGTCTGTCATGCACTTACCACGAGTCGTGGATGCTGATGAAAAGCTTGATCAGGGTAACTCCGAAGAATGCCCAAGCACTTACTCGTGACTGGACAAAATTTAACGTCGGAGACGACTGTCCCGTCTTTCACGATGTCTTCTCGTTCTGTCAGCAGTACGCTGGAGCATCGCTTTCCGCGGCGAGAAAATTGGCGAATGGCGCTACCGATATCGCGATCAATTGGAGTGGGGGATTGCACCATGCAAAGAAAGGCGAGGCGAGCGGGTTTTGCTATGTGAATGATATAGTTTTGGCGATCTTGGAGCTTTTGAGGTGAGTGGACTTCTCTCGAACATCGCAGCTCCGCCAGCGGGAACGCTCGTCAAGACCGCTGACTCCGTCAGATATCACCCACGAGTTTTGTATATCGACATCGACATTCACCACGGCGACGGCGTCCAAGAAGCCTTCTACCTCTCCAACCGTGTCCTCACCGTCTCCTTTCACAAATACTCTGCCGACTTCTTCCCTGGTACCGGCAACCTCTCCGAGATCGGATCAGACCTGGGAAAGTACTTCTCCCTAAACGTCCCTTTACAAGATGGGATCGACGATGAGAGCTACGTCTCGCTTTTCAAAGCCGTCATGGAGCCTACTATCACCACCTTCCGACCCTCGAGTATCGTCCTGCAATGCGGAGCGGACTCGCTCGGATGCGATCGATTAGGGACATTTAACCTGAGTATAGCGGCGCATGGTGAATGCGTGAGATTCGTCAAATCGTTCAACCTACCTCTCCTTGTCCTCGGTGGAGGGGGATATCGCGGCTCTTCCGTAGCTCGATGTTGGGCATACGAGACCGGTGTCCTGGCGGGGATGTCACTACCCGATGAACTCCCGCCGAATAACTACTACGAGTTCTTCGCCCCTGACTACCGACTCCATCCATCTCTCACCGGTCATATTCAGAACCTCAATACCCGACATAGCCTCGAGCGGATACGCGTGACCATCCGCGAGAAGCTGCGGTACATGAAGGGGGCGCCGAGCGTACAGATGCAGGAGATCCCACCGGATCTGATGGGTTTCCTGGCCAGTGAGGAGAGAAGTAGGGAGGAGAAGGAGGAGGAGAATGGGAATGCCGATGCTGGGGAACGGAGAGATGATGGGCCGGCGAAGTCGGGGGAGTTTGTGGATCCCGAACTCGGCGGTTCAGGGGATGGTACGGGTGCGAAGGGGAGACGAACGAGAATAAGTTGAGCTTGATGGAGGATGGCGTTTAGTGATGCCCTGCATTGGATACCTCTTGGTGGGAGCTGGGTTTGCTGTTCCTGCAGACTGCATGCAATTTGTAATGTTGCTTTCACTCGGCGATACAGAATCGAGGTGTCCGCCTGCAATAAAAGGAAATATGGTTATCATACGGCGTTAGCTGGACTTATGACGTAGGTAAGACCTAGTATAATTTGCCCAAGATACATGTGCAGGGTATAACCATTCGATCAGTCTAAAGAATCTTACTATGATCCCTCCGCTTCTTCAACCATCTCCGAGCACCGACAATAACCGCCGCGAACAATCCCTGCGTGACCAAAAACCTAAGGAGCGACGCCCACCACCCCGTATCCGCTCGGGGTGACGCCACGCCAAGCAGGCGAGCGCGGTTCGAGAGGGATTCTAATCGGCCCTGGGATTGACCTGACCCAGCTGGTGAATCTAGGGCAGGAGCGAGGTGGAAACCGAGTCGATGTTGGACATCGAGGAGGGCATCGTATTGCCATTCCTAGATGTTCTGTCAGCTGACAAATTAAAATGTATTCTGGGGATCATTGGACGAACATTCATCGATGCGATCTGTTCATCCCACGCTTTCATGGCTCTCCGCATACTCAGCGCCGTGTCGACTAACGAGCGCTGCCTGGTCTCGAGCGCTTGAACTCGTGTAGCGAGACCATTCAATCCAGCACTGCCTGATCGTCAGCGCGGATTGGGTAAACAGGGATAGACTCACGCGATATTCGGCGACAGCGTTGAAGAGCCGATTGATCTTTGCAGTGGGACCGAATCTCTCGCCGAGACAGCAAGAACATCGACCCTCCGAGACAAGTGCTCGATTGCTTCCAGCATACGCTGTTGCGAGTGCTCGAGGATATCGTCCATCACGTCAGAACCTGTCGAGAAACCCTCCTTGATATGGGGCTTGGCTTCAATTGCTGCCGGAGGATCGGCTGCTCCCATGGAGTCTTTATGCGGGCGTGGCGGTGTGGAGTCGTGTTTCGGCAGGACATCGGTATCTTCGACTCCATCGATGCATACGACTGAGACGCTCACATCAGATCAGACGTCAATCGGGGAAATATGACATACCATATTGGAACTCTTGATCCACGAAATCCGGTTGAATAGAGGTACTTTTGATCGTCTCGGACCACTGTAAGAACGCGAGTGGATCCGGGTTGACGGGCGAGTCGAAGCATCTGGCGGATCTCTTCCCTCGATGCACCGCCTCATCCCAATTATCCTTGATCGTCCACCCTTTCAATCCAGCCGCGGCAATCCCATACCCCATATGTTTCCCCTTGATCCCGTTCGCCAGTACGCTCCCGCCCCAAAGGATGGTGTCGATATCGTCAGACCATACTGCCGCGCCCAAGCCGATGCCGACTCGGATGATACGGGACGCCGCATCGATGATATTGCCTTTGATGGTCGTGCCGGTGTAGTCCCCGTCAAACGGGGTGGAGTCGACCAGGAGTATCCCAGCCATCGCAGACATCCGATTCGTAGAGATGCGATTCGCATGAATGAGAGTCCCGGGTGAACAATAGACCACAATAGCCGCGTCTGTATTGTCGTAGAACGTATTTTCGAGTACGAACGAGTCGCGACAAGCGATGCTGATTCCGTCCGCCAATGGTCGACCAAGAGGAGACATCTCTGGATCCGGTCCATCCACTTCCGGATCAAACTCGTTCCCCACCGGTCCAATCTCGTTCTTCTCGATGACAGCACCGGTACAAGACATCTTATCGCCCTCTCGGATATGGATCGCCGTGAAACCCCTCGGATCTTTGATCCAGCATTCCGCGACCGTCTGCCCTTCATTCCCGCCTAGGACGATCAACCCCGTCGCGGCATCCGAGTCGACTATGCGTCCAAACTTCTCCCGGTTCCCATCAATGACCAAATTCCGCATCGCAACCCTCGCGCATCGTCGGCAATCGCCCTGGATGGCGGTTGCCACATCACCAGCGACTTGAAGGACTGCCCGCTCGGAGCCAGTAGGGTAGCCGTACGTCGCTAGCTCCTGGTCGGCGGCGGTGAAGACGATTGTGCCTAGTACGCGGTATGTTTTGGAAGGACAGAGGAGGACTTTGGTACCTGGTCCGCCATCGATGAAGAGCTGGTTGATGGAGGCGTAGTTGGCGAACCGAAGGCAGTTTGGAGCGCAAGTGGTGAGAGTCAAGCAGCTGATGGCGAAGAAGAAAAGGAAGAGCAGAGGTGAGACACGAGGAGAATGTGAGTGAGGTGAAGATACAGGTCGTCGTCGTCGTCGTTTGTGGAAATATGTCGGGTCTGGCTTGGGGAGATGTCCACCAGCCAGCGACGGAGATATCATCGTGCCAATGTTGGATATCGCGTCATCCGAGCTGTTGGATGATCGGGACGTTGCGACGACTACCGAGAGCTTTCACGCGCCCAAAGAGTTCAGGTTACGGCATGAAAGTGTTGGTCGGCTGTTATCGGAGGTTCCAAAGAAGCTTAAAAGTTTGGTGGAGGGTGAAGCCATCCGTCGCCATCGAAAAGTCCATGACGAAAGCATAAAGAGGATGCTGTCGATGCGGCCGTTGAGGTATCATCAATGGCCTTCAACCTTGATTTCGGTTCGTACTAGTGATATCAGTCACAGTTTCACGTGCTGATGTCTGCCCCAAGTGGTCCTAACCTTTTCCAGGACCCTCTTCTCACCTTCCTTTTCCCTCTTCATCCTCCCCGCTCTCATCTTCCCATTGGGCTCGGCGAGTGAGCGGGTCAAGAGCTCTGCGTTTATCTGGATGGGGATTTTATGCTTACTTGGTATGTCAGCTCACCTGATGATTGTTTCTTGCGACTTATGCACCGGTCACAATGGGGCTCGCTCGAGCTGATACATCTTTTCGCGAAGCTCTATGGAATCACCTCGACAAAGCCTACGCCAACCAGTATTCGCTATTTCATCCTCGTCGTAGGAAGCTGGACTGGACGAAGCAGATCGTACTCATCACTGGTGGTACGCTATCTCATTCTCGAAGCCTTGCGTCACTGGGTGGTCACTGGGCTGGTCGGCTGATCGGCTGATCACAGCTTTCATCCAGGTGGTTCAGGGATTGGGGCACTTCTAGTCGAGACCCTTGTGAAGTGGGGCGCTCGGGTGGTCGTGCTCACCAAGACGAAACCTGAGTATGACACGCCAAACGGTAAGCTTGACTATTACACCGCGGAGCCGTCTATGCTCGACTGAGTCATTGTTGTTGTCCACTGACATCGAGACAGAGAAGATCTTCACCTACATCTGCGACGTCTCGAAACTCGAAGAGGTCGTGAACACCGCCGAACGAATTCGGAAAGAGGCAAGTCTCGTTACGGTTCACAGGGTGACCAAGGCTGAGGATCATTCCCAGGCTGGGCATCCTACCATTATCGTCAACAATGCCGGCGTTGTCAAGGGCAAGCTCCTGCTCGACCTCACGGAGGAAGACATCATCGAGTCGGCCGTGCCTCTGACTCCGCCTCCCCGAAGCTGACCATCAATGAAGCACATTTGGCGCCAATACCCTCGCACATTTCTGGGTCCTCAAGACATTCCTACCCGCCATGTTCAGAGAGGGCAAAGGACATATTGTGACATTGTCGAGCATCCTGGGTCTAGTCGGTGCGGCCCAGATGAGTACGCTTCCCGAACCAGATGTAGCTAGCGAAGCTAAGACGGTCTCAGCGGACTACTGCGCGAGTAAAGCTGCTCTCGTCAACCTGCATCAGTCCCTCCGCTTCGAGCTCGACTCCCGGTAAGTATCAGTATCTCAATCGGCAGACAGCTGATGTTTGCGCTTAGGTACAAAACCCCCGCAATCCGAACAACCTTGGTCCTCCCCTCATTCACCCAAACGGCGCTCTTCTCCCAGGTCCAGTTGCCCAGATCCAGGCTATTCAACTTCCTAGCCCCACGCGTCCAGCCACAGGTCGTGGTAGACCATATCATATCCGCTCTGGAGAATGATGAGAGCGCGGTGGTGAGATTGCCTTGGTACAGCAATCTAGCGAGGTTCATGGGGGATGGCATTGGGATTGTACCGAGTTGGCTCCGGGATTACTTACAATGGGTCAATTGCATGTCGACACATGACACCGCAGAGGTCCTGGCAGTCGTACGGGACGCACGTAGCTGATATTCGATCAGATGGCCGGAGCGGATCTCGCGATGAAGGAGTATGGTCCTCATCCCGATGCAGCGGAGCGGATAGCCACGGAACGATCACAGCTGTCTTCGAATACGGAGACGTCATAGCAGCGCTAGAGCAGGACAAGAGCGGGTTCGAGACGCTGCGCTGGGGATAAAGCCGTGGTATCGAGTTGGCCCAGGGATGTCTTGCAATGGGTCAGTTGTCGTATCATGAGGATCGCTGCGGAGAGCTATGCAAGGTCGTGGTGAGGCACGCAGCTGATGCTTGAGCAGATGATTGGAGGTTACCCGGAGGAGTATGGCCCCCGTACTTATGCGGCGGAGGAGATAGCAAGGGAGCGGTCAGAAGGAAGAAGCAAGGGAGATTGAGCAGTCACGAAGTCGTAGCCTAGTAAGACGTACATCCTGTTCTCAAGTAATCAATGCATACATCCAAAAGACTCATCGCCCTACTTGCCAGGCCCAGGTGATCCCGTATTATACCTCTCCTTGGCCTATCCAAACCCGTCAGCCCATACCCTCTATCCCCGCCCAGCGCACTCACCATATCCAGTGCTCTCCGCTGGAATCCTCCAGGACCCTGCCAATTTCCCGCATTATGCCCTTTAGAAGCCCCCAATCCAGCCCGATTCTCAAACTGCTGCACCAGCACCGGATCCACCCGTCCCTCACCCTCCCTACCCAATCCACTCCCAGTCTTCCACCCCATCTTCGCCAATAACTGGTTGCCCACGTTCGCCTCGTCTTTGCCCGGTTCCATACCCTGTGCAGGAGGTGGTGGCGGAGGTTTCGGTCCTTCGGCGAACTTGCGTTTCTGAGGCTGGGAAGGCGCTTCTTCCGGAAGAGGTTTGTCCGGTTGGTTGAAGGCGACTCTTCGTTCGGCAGCGCGGTCTCGGTATTTCGGTAAGTCGCTTGCGGATGTCGTTGGGATCGCGGCTTTACGCCGTTGACCGGCTTCCCGGGTGGCGGAGTCAAGGAGGTTAGTCTGTGATCATCAAGCATGAGAGGAAGTCATAGCGGTTTGTCATCCACGGGTCATTGGTCCAGCAGCGTGCATGTGATTCGGCGATGAAGGGATTGCATACAATGATATGATGTGGTAAATAGCAGACGTCAGTTTCTGTTTCACATGACCTTGAACCCACGAGGGTCCAAGGGTCAATCCAGGAGAACGGCGAGCCTTGTGGAGATCCGATTGCGCAACGTGTTTTCTCAGCACTTCTTCGGTCTTGAACTGCCTTTGACAGAGGAGACAAGCGACTTTGCCAGTTGCGGCGAGAGTTGAGATGTCGGTATACTCAAAGTCATCAGGCGCGGGAGATTTTGACGTGGATGCGCTCTGAATCGCGGCCAATAATGTCAACCGATTGCTCAAAACGTATGAGTCAAGGAGAGTTACTGCTTGTGGTGGAGCACTGCGCACACCGAGCGCGGCGTTGGCCGCTGACAGGCCGACGGGTGGTCCGTTGGGATTCACCGGCTTGGGCTTGGCGAGCTCGTTCTGCTTGTTGTTCCATTTTGAGATGTTCTTTGCGACCTGTTCGGCGCGAGCGCCAGTGAGCAATGACGAGACAGACAAGCCAGTCATTCGGGCTCTTCACCTTCCGACTGCTGGGTGCGGTGATGATCGGCACGCCTTTAACTACAGAATCGATTCAGCTTCGAAGCAATGATCGCAAGAGCAAACTCACCACGTGATAATAGGACAGTATCTCTCTCCTCCTGCGTCTCCTCCTCATCATCCAAAATATTTTTCACCTTCATCTGAACTATTCCTTCTTCCTGCTTGACTGCCCCTGCACTGATCTTGATCGGCTGCATCGCCACTGAGGAGATATTGAGCAAGCCGGTAGGGGCGGCACTCGACGTCGAAGGGATCGTTGAGGGCGGTGGCGCTATCGGACCGGCCAGCTCGCCCAAGAAACCTCTCAACTCCAGAGTGATCTTTGCCAAATCGCCTGTTTCCTCGATGCTTCTTCCGCCTCGTGACAGCGTCTCCACCGCCCCGCCCTTCTCGTGCCAATATCCGCACCACTGCCCGTCAGGTTGATCGATACTGTCACCGCCTAGTCCGCCTAAACGGGAAGCTCGGACGAGGAACTCTCCGCCAAGTGGTCCGGCAGGAATAGGCACGAAAGCGGTTGGATTGGCGAATGATGCAGCGACCGGGAACTGAGAGATGAGGAAGCCTTGCGGCTGGCTGGCGGGGGATATGAGGAACGGTAGGAGAGCGAGGGCAAGCTGGGAAGAGGTCAATCAATGGCGAGGAATTTTATCATGCAGTACTCACTTCCGGAGTCGCAAGCTCGACAAAGCCGAAACCCCAGATGTTCCTCGCTTCCCGGTCCACAATCCTAACGACTCGGACGATCGCGGTTTCCGCATCTCGCTCCCTCCCCACCTTCCCAACGAGTCGCGCGATCTCATGGCTGATCCTCCGCATAACCTCCTCGCCAGTCGTATGATAGTTCATCCCTCTCAGGAGCAACACCCTCTTTCCTCCACCAGGCGAACCAATATCTCGCATCGCGTCCGATGGAGGTCGACCGGCATGATGACCGCCGGACCACTGCCCGCCATGGGAATTCGACGGGTCGGCAGGAGCACCGAGAGGGGTAGAGAAGTCGATTTTGACTTTCTTCGGATCGGAGTGGGCAAATAGCGCTGGCATCAGGATAGCAGGATAGCTACATTAAGCCGTCAGCGAGACGGTAAGAAGCCGGACAGGTGAAACATACTTGTTGCCAATGAACTCCTCTGCGCCTTCGACGGATGCGAACTGTGCGAAGCCAAAACACTTGGATGCCCCGCTGAATCTGTCGCGCACAATCTTGACCGAATCGACGAGAGCGCCGTGCTCTGCGCGGAGGTATCCCACAAACTGAGCGTACATCAGAAATCACACGGTGAGCAATGCGGAATACTCTCGTCGGAGTCGGTGAGCTCGGCATCGATACCAAGGAAGATCACATCTCGTGAGGGCTCGGAAGGTCCTCGACCGCCTTTTCGTCCTCCCACATCCGCTTGCTGAGGCTCGTAGGTGGGCGTTAGGGCCTGTCACGAGCATCAGCTGACAACCCGATTATCTCTGAGTGGCTTTACTGACTGCGAGCTCCTCGACATCTCGCCCCCTCTCCCAAGCGGGCTCCGCAGCCTTCATCGGCTCTCGCTTAGGCACCCTGACCTCTTCCCTATCCGCGGCCATACCTCTCACAGGCCGCTCGTCATATCCTTGACCCCTCTTGTCAACGCTGGGCTCCCTAGAGCCACGAGACGTGGAACGCTCGTCCTCGTATCTCTCTCGTGTGCGGGGTGGAAATTCTTCCTCATACCTCTCGCGTCGAGGCGGGAGGTCCTTCTCGTATCTGTCTCGTGATCCGGGCGGTGGTGAATACTCGTCATTGTACCTCCGAGGAGGGGGTATGCGGTCATCATACCGACCCGAAGCTGAGGGTCCGTAATCGTCGTATCGCCGAGGGGGGTCGTCGTATCGCCTGGGAGGGAGTGAGGGGGAACGCGAGCGGGGTCGGGAGGGGGAGTAGCGGCGATATCGATATTCTGGGGAGCGCGAGCGGGAGCGGTAGGACATGATTGCTCGCAACTCGAGTGAGAGGAAAGATGTGAAACCGTAGACTTATTCGGGCTGGACGCTGGACAGCAGCGAAAGGAGCGGCGGTTTGAGAATCCCGATATCTCCGAAGCGTGGCGTCCTTGTTGTGAGTGATGGGGTGCAGTAGTTTGAATTTCCACTTCCCTCCAAACCAGCCTTCTACCCTCGACCACCATCATGGCCCGTGGTCACGGAGGGTACCGTAAGCTGTCTTCGTCTCCGGATAGACTGACCTGACCATGATGATGCTCTTCAGAATCCGTCAAGGTAGATCTAGTCCTCGTTGCCGTCTTGCTGGACTGACTCTCTCAGTACGACCCCGCAATCGAGCGATGGAGCTATATGGTCCGTCCTCCTTCCACATCGATTACACTCTCGAGCTGATCGTGACGCCTGACCAGCGCGAGAACACCTATCAAACCTTCGCGTTCACCCGCCGAGCCACACAGAACGTGATGGTCTGGGCCATCCTCGTTCCCTCAACAATGGCATTCCTCGCAGTCCGCTATGACGTGTGTATCCCCATCCCCCGTTCTCAAACTTTGTTCCCCCACGCTGACAGGGGCGGATGCAGAATAAGTTCGATTGGGCGGGGAAGATGAAGGGCTCGAGCTTGAATCGGGTAGCACCTATTTCTCCTGAAGCGAAGGAGGAATGAACGCATGATATCGCATCACCAGATCCGCTTGACCATTGTCCACCGTTCCACCTCCTCTAGCTTCCACCGTTTCCCCTTACTCGACTTCTCCGGGAGTCTTCCAATTTGACTCCCTGACTTCGCCGTGATTGGAAACAGGGTTGTTGGATGGGTCATTGAAGGGGTAGAGGTGTATTCGGGCAGATCATCGCGATCTTGCGAGAGGTACCTCGTTGTCTGGTTATTGTAATCCTGAGAAGAGTCAGGCGTATCGCGTAGTAGGACACACGGGACGCACCTTCTCCCCCTTGGTCTCCCCGACTGCTGATCGGCCAAAATCATTCACCGCGTCTTCGGCTTCCCGCTCGTCCATCCCCGCCTGTCTGAGCGCTGAGAAGCTGAGCAGCGAGAGCCCGAGGAGGACCTTCAGCGCGACAAGGCTGAACAACATCTCAGCGAGATCAGGCTAGCATGCTTGTACTCACCATCCCCAAGCGCACAACCCGACACCGATTCCCGCAGTCCACATGACGACCCGCCAAGCCAAACCACCACGAGTCATGGACAAGTCGTCTGCGACATGCGACGAGCAGGTGAGCATGCCAATAGCCTGAGCACCGATACGGATCACAAGACAAGCAAGCGGGATGGAAGCGAAGCCGAGGCGGCGGGCGACAAGTGGTGATTGATCCAAAAGGACGGGGTGCTAGAATCGATCAGCTGAGCTTACCTGTGCTCAAATGGCTCACGGTTCGACCTTTGCTAGGGCTCCGACCTCGACTGAGCGATCCTGCCAATAGGACGTCCTTCGCGAGGACATCCGTAAATCGCCCATAGACCGATGCGCGGACATGGTTGAACTTGGTGATGAAGGCGTGTTTGAGCCAATCCACCAAAATCTCCGAGATGATGACAAACAGTACAGGCTGTAGTGAGCTGCAAGTCAGCTGCGGTGAGGATCAGGCGAGTCTTGAGCCGGCGCACCGACAAAATCGAATCGACAAGACTCTTCCCCTGGATGAAGCTCTTGGGCAGAAAGGCGATGTCGGACCCAGCCATCTCGATCATGTTCCTCAATGCGATGACGCAGAGCATGAGGCCGAGCTGGAAGCGCTCCACGATGTCTGATTAGCCCTCGATCAGCTTTTGATCCGCATTCGGAGCAGATTCTGCACCTGCACACATGATCTGGAACAGGTTCTCCTTCTCAAACTTCTTGAAGACAGCTTGTCTTCCGTCAATCTTAGCACAACAAGGAAGAGACTTCCACGTACATCCCTTGATCTCGACGAACTGATTGCTGATGAGAAGCGATAGCAAGGTGTAATCGTATGAGTTGATTGCGACATTGAGCGAGACGAGCATGTAGAAGAAGATCAAGGTATGCACCACTGCCCATGATCAGCATCAGATGCTACCCCGAATAAGGGCTGGGCTTACAGACATATCCGAGGGAAAGCATGAAGAAGAAAGCAGGCCGCGCTTGCTGTCGCCGTCGACCTCTTCCGTGCTTGGTATGGGAGGGGGCGAGAGTCTCGCGAGCGAATACAGTGTCGAGGACGTCCTGCCCAAATGCACAGCACAAGCGATCCGCTATCTGAGCGACATGAGCTCAGCTCGCACTCCTAGCTAGTCGCGAATGACCTCACCTCCAGTGCGTTGAAGATGACGTAGAGCTTGATCGTATCCTGCCCTCGAACCGTATGATACATCTTGCTGGCATCTGTCGCGAGCAGCAGTATCAGAGTGGGTATGAAGAGTAACATCATTCTCAGCAATGAGTGGAGGTGACTGGGCGGGATCGGCAAGATTGACTGGCGTCGAAAGATCGGCTGAACCATGCGAGAGGCGGCAAAGCTCGCTCGGATGGGCAGGATGGTGAAGTTGTAGAGGAAGCCGTCGAGGCAAAGTAGGCAGCCGAAGACAGTCACCTGGTCCACGTCAGCATATCTAGAGGTGTGAGGGGTGGCTAGTTGACCTTCTCGACCGCCATGGGAACAGCAAGGAAGTTTGATATTCGCTCCCTACCGCTCATTAGCTATAACAAGGGGAAGCAGACATTGCATACCATTTCCCATCCACGACCCATCCGTCCCAGTCCTCAGCGCCGAGTTCGTCCTTGAGCAGATCCCAGATTCCAGACGCCTCGACCCGCTTCTTCCCCTCGGGCGAGTCTGACCTAGTCCCATCGCCCTGTCCTGCGTTCCCCACGTTTGCGGTCTCACTCGTCGGCCGCACCGACCAAGACTCCTCCCCCTTCTTCTTCACATCTTGAAGTCTTGCGGTTGCAGGTCCAGCCTTGGCATTTAGGCGCTCCAGCACTTCCTCCAGCTCCTGTTTCCCTACGCCACGGCTAAAGTCGAGATCAATCTCGAGTCCCGGTGAAGGTGGTAACGATGAATATGTCGTACGTCGAGAGAGCGGTGGTATGCCTGGATGGTCGAAGATCGCCGAGGAGGTCGTATGCAGAGCAAGCGGGGAAAGTGGAGCGTTCGAGGAGGACTTGTGTTGGACTGGTCGCGGGCGGTGTCGGATGTCAGTCGACGCGGGTGTGTGCACTCGATGGGATGCAGGTAGAGTAGGGCTTGAGGTGAGGTCGAATGATGGCGGATCCGAGCCGTTTGACTGCCGACTGCCTTCAGACAGATGTCTTTCCAGTTCATCCGCCTGAATGATCAGCTTGAGATCGCATTGGAACATTTACCTCCTCGTCTCTTAGAACCTCTTCTTCCTCCTCATCTCCATCTCCATCACGCATCCGGCTGACCCCATTCATCTGCGGTGTCTGGTCATCGTCGTAAGATGGTCTCCTCCGGCTCGAAGGACCTGCTTCGGGAAAGTCGAATCCGTTACCCTCAATCATGAGACCGGGTTGTACCTGGAAGCTCGGGTGAAGCTAGGTCATGCCTTGGAAGTTCGGCTGCTCCAAAGAGTCGTAAGCGGGCGAGGTCCTGACATCGAGCTCTAGTAACGCAAATGAAACCGGAGAAAAGGAGAATGCAACTTTGACGTGCCTCCGGGTCCGGATTTATCGGGGGTCCCTTAGAGGTCTTATCTCTTCTTCGCCCAGATGATCATGTCCGAGCTCAATGAGTGCCAGAACTCCAGCGTACCGATATGATGAACCCTCTCAACCACCGCTGTCACTGGCAAACGCTCTCCCACCTGACGTCGAGTGGGAGAAAGTGCTCTGGCGCCGGCAGTCCTTCCCCGACATCTATGTTCCCCCGACCTTCCTCTCCGAGCTACGAGATCTTGGTGCGTCCACCACTTTGAGAAGCAGCTCAACTGATCGATAGCCTTCTTGAACAGCTCCACGACCTCGACCGCGCCTCTCCTCGCTCTTCTTCGCAGCTTTACCCGTGTCCCAGCACTTGGCCGTCATCGCGCTCTTCATAGCCGTCTTCTATGGACTGCTCGTCGGTAATCTCAGAGCGGGTGAAGTAGGATGGACCTGTGTGCTGCTGAGTCTGATCGGATATGGGGTACGACGATGGGGCTGGGGAGACTTGCTCTCCACTCGCCCGGAGGCTACGCCAAGTCCGTCGTCTTCGAATCCTGGACTCAATACTGACTAGAATATAGTATTGCTGCCACCGCCAACACCCCTCCGACCGCTCATCCTCCCTCCTCTCCTGCTCTCCTTGCTCTCACCAGTCCTCGGAACACTCACATCAGCCACGACCTCCGATTCAATCTGGCCTCTCGCGGGCGGTTTATTCTTCGTTCACCTCTTACTGGCGGATTTCACTACTGGCAAAGATGTGCGGCTTAGGCGAAGAGAGAAGAGGAGGCGGCAGGAACGGAGACGACGGTCAAGCATCAGCCGGGAGGAGCCGCTGCCGGAAGAACAGAGGTTCGATCTCAGCATATTGCTCTGAGCGAGTTGACCGTCTCCGATACAGTCTCACGTCATCACTCTCCCTCACCTCCGCCCTCTCCGCCTCGATTGTCCTCGCTTCACGCCTCCCCTCCACCGCCGACGTCTTCTCCCTCGTCCTCCTAGCAGTAGGCCTCTTCGCCGGCTGGCCCGCGATCGCCAAGGGCGTCCGGGTAAGCACCCCTGTGTCACCTTGTAGCCTCTGATCCCGGACCCCCGCAGGAAGCCGGCAAAACCTTCTCCCTCGCCCTGACCACATCCATGCTCCTCCTCGCCATTTCCCTGTTCCCCACTAACCCCTCCGGACCCACACCTATCTTCCTCTCCATCATCGCCCTCGTCAATCTCCTCAGTCTGACGATGCTCCAATTCGCTTGGCGATGGAAGACCCACCGCGGTGGAGGATGGGACGTGGCTGTCGTCAGACTCTATCGGAAGGCCGGGCGAAGGTTAAATGCTGAAGGGTGATATATGCATGGAATGGTTGTGGAGACTAGACGTTGAATCCGTATCCCCTCATGCACGCTTTGTGTGCCGCAACGAACTCCCGACACCGATCTCCAGCCTGTTCGGGGGAGTTGTTGAGGAAACACTCATCGCGCCGCTCTTTGGTTTGGGGGCAGGCGCAGCATCTGGTGCTTAGTAAGCTGGAGCTCAAGGGAGCGAAGCGGTATTAGTGGTAAAAACATAGAAGAGACATACGGTTTCAGACCTTCGGGATTGAGCGGGTTCACCTCCTTCGCACCGGCATGGGGTTTAGCGAGATCGGGCGAGGGAGATCGGGTGGAGAGGGAAGAGGACGAAGAATCGGATCTGTGTGGCAAAAGCGATCACCGTCAGCTCCAGTGAACGCTGGTTCAAGGAGATACGCACGATGAGCCGAAACCGAGGAATGAGACCATCGTGTGATTCTTTTGGGTTTTTCCGCTCGGATATAGTGGGTGCTGAGTATGTGATTGTGATATGACAAGAAGTCGAGAGACGTCTTCACAATTCTCTCCTGTTGGCCGGATAGGGGGTTACGGAAATAAAGATTCCGAGAAATGGACGGAGGAGTGCGCGATATGCTGATATCTGCCTCATCATCGAGCCATCACTGGTCAGGATGCGGTCACCCGCTACCTTCTGTCTCCGCGGTGTCCCTACCCGGCCTGGACTAGTGCCTACACGATGCGCTTCGACGATGCGGCAACCGCTCTCCTCCGCCTCAGCGTTCGCATCTCCCGGATCGTCAACCAAGGTAGATCCACCGCTACGGCTACAGGCGATCAAGCTATATAAAGAGGTACGTTTCTATCCCTCATCTATCCTGTCTCACACCATGCTGACGGAGATCCTGCAGCTGCACCGACTCGGCCGAGATTAGTACGTCTTACCCCTCCCAAAGTTGGGAAGCGGACTGACCCAAGCAGTCCCGATCCAGCTTACGACTTTAACAAACGTCTCCGACGGGCTTTCGAGAGTCAGTCCCCCTACAACAACCTTCGTTGGAACAAGACAAACGCTCAAACTGTGATGGGCAAATAGAGAATGCAAAGATCACCGATCCTGTCGCACTGAAGAAACAGCTCGAGCTGGCGGAACATATCAAGAATGGTTAGTCCTGCCGTTGCTCGTTCGCATCTCGGGG